>ERZ839767.1253-NODE-1253-length-39591-cov-5.281516_pt1 | contig 39591 bp, 32 predicted proteins | sample MGYA00519879_ERZ839767 | MGnify/ENA primary metagenome ERZ839767 (study PRJEB31850, sample SAMEA3708852) | human gut metagenome | biome: human gut; feature: human-associated habitat; material: faeces | place: China | collected 2014 ... | reverse complement strand
CTGACAGCTCGCTGGCAGGTTTATGAATGTAAGAAATGAAAGGCTGAACTGTTACTTTTACTATAATTGCTTTTATACAGAGTAATTTGTTTAATTCTGAAATTGAGCATACAAAAACCTGTTGTAAATAAATGAACATACAAAAAACGGACAAATAAACTTCCACATTGAATGTGGTAAATTCTTTGTCCGAGTTTTTTATGATGTTTATAATATTTTGTAAAGCGGATATTCACAATCCGCTTTGCTTTTTACCCATAACACTATCAGCTGCTGTCGCAGCATATCAGAAATGGCTTCCCTGATAGTTTTACATTACGCAAGTTTTATAAACGCTGCTGTCTGTCCTGATGCCTTTACGGTCTTGCCGTCACTTTCTACACTTCCGCCGAAGCTGTAGATTGTTTCTCCTGGTTTTGTGTCAAATTCAAATGTTACTTCTTTTGCTGACGGATTTATAACAACAAGGATTTTCTCATCTTCGCTGCTTCTTACATAAGCAAGAGGATATGTATCTTTCTTTGCTGCTACGAATTCTATCTCACCTTTGCTTAAGAGTGCCGTGTGTTCTTTTCTTATTTTTATGAGTTTCTTTATCTCATTGTAAAGTGAATTTTCATCTGCCGCCTGATTTTTAACTGTCGGACGATTTTCATCACTGTCCTGTGCAATATAGAGCATTTCTTTCTTGGCATTACTGAAACCTGCATTTAAACTGTCATCCCACTGCATAGGTGTTCTTGAACCTGTTCTTCCATATCCGCCCTCTACTGATGTAAGTCCTTCTACATATTTCATTCCGATTTCATCACCATAATAGATAAACGGTGCTCCAGGCATTGATAAAAGGAACGCAAATGCAACTTTAAGTTCATCACCTTTTACTTCCTGTGAAAGTCGTCCCATATCATGATTTCCTGATGGAATACACATAAGTCCTTTCTTTTCTGATTTCTCATAATTTTCAAGGTACTTTTCTACAAAGGCTGATACATCACCTTTTCCTCTTGATGAGAAGAACGGTTCTTCACATCGGAACAAATCATTGTAATGAGATGGTCCAAAATGAAGAAGGAAATCCATATGAAAACCGCCCTGAAGTGATTTGTCAGGCTCTCCCCATTCTGAAACCATAGCGGCATTTGAAAATTCTTTATCGAGAAATTCTCTTACATTCTGCCAGAGTTTTATCGTTCCTTTTCCGTCCTCATCATTTTTTACAAGTGAGCCTGCCATATCTACCCTGAAACCGTCTGCCCCCATCTGAAGCCAGAAACGCATAACATCTTTCATTGCTTCAAGTGTGGCTTTTGGTCCCTCATCATCCATAGACTGCTGCCACGGACGCTCAGGCTTATAATATCCGTAATTAAGTGCCGGCTGGTGTGAGAAAAAGTTGACTGCACATGAACCGTCTCTGTCTGAAATTCCTCTGATGCAGCCCATCCCCTGTGGTTCTTCCCAAATACTGTCAGTCCATACATATCTGTCCGTAAACTCATTCTTTTCAGCTTTCATGGACTGCTTAAACCACTCATGCTGCACGGAAGTATGTCCCGGAACAAGGTCAAGGAGTATGTGCATATCTCTCTTGTGTGCCTCTTTGAAAAGATTTGCAAGGTCCTCATTTGTGCCGTATCTCGGTGCAACCATATAGTAGTCCTCAACATCGTAACCCGCATCACCAAAAGGTGATTTGAAACATGGATTTATCCATATGGCATTACAGCCTAAATCCTTTATGTAGTCAAGTTTCTCCGTAATACCATTTATGTCACCTATACCGTCAGCATTTGTGTCATTGAACGACTGCGGATAGATTTCATAAAAAACTGCGTTGTCAAGCCACTTTGGTTCATTTATATTGTTCATTTTAGTTCCTCCTGTTTTCTCGTTATTTGTTGTATTTTACTTCTTTTACACCATTACTTCAAGTATCTTCTTACACTTATAATCCAACTCATTTACCCCTGTTTTTTTGTTCTTATCAAAGTTAAAACTAAGCAAATAACCTTTATCCTGTTGATAATACTCAAGATAATCAAACAACTGCTTTTTCCCCCGTGAATTATATTCATCTCCATGCCAGATTTTTAACTCAATAATAAATCTTCTGCCTTTGTAATCTGCTATTATGTCAGAACGCCTGTTATTTCTTGTCCGGGCTTCAATATAATAGCATCTGGTATTTAGAATTGTACCATAAATCAATACATCTTTTTGCACATGATGAACAATACTGTGTTCATTGTACCACAATTTAGAAAAAGTGTGTAAGCTGCTCTAAATAAAACTTACACACTTTTTGACTATTTTTATAGCATTGAGCACTATTTCATTTTAAGTCTAAATCCTTACAGTCAAGCGGATATTCGTGGTACGCTCTGCTAATCGCTCAAAACAGTATTTCAAACCTTACCCCTCATTCAAAACACCATGCTCTTTTAAAAGTTTCTCTATATCTGTTCCCTTAATTTTCTTTAAGACCGCATTTTTCACCATATTTAACGGCTTTGGAAGTTCCATGTCAAGCGGTGACTTTCCATCCATAAGTCTTACCGAACTCTCAACCAGTTCTCTTATATCATATGTGCTGCCCCAGACTTCAGGTACTGCCCTGTCTACTCCACACAATCCGTAAACCGCCTCCATAGCTGTTCTTACTGAATATTCCGTTGTGAATATCGTATCTCTCGGTGTCTCGGCAAACTGTCCTAAAAATGCGGCATTTACACTTCCGTCAGGGATAACATCCGGTCTGTCTCCTTTTCTTCTCGGCATAAAGAATGCAGTTATATAAGGAAGCATTGTCGGTATGCAGTTTGTGTGCTCTTTTGCAAGCTCATCAATCTCATTTACAGGGACTCCAAGATGGTAAAGCCACTCTGCCGCAATCTCCCAGCCACAGCAGTCTTTCATCGGTTTTCTTATATAATCACCGACAGCATCAGTAAACAGACCGTAAACCCATATACATACTTCATCCTTTTTCTGTTTTTTGAACTGTCCCTGCCTGTTTATCGTCCAGCTAAGCAGCCATGAAGAATCCTTGCAGCTCACAATTCCGCCAGTGACAACTTTCCCTGAGCGTGAATCTCTCTTGCATATCTTCTCTATATATGAAATTATCTTTTCATCCGATGTTGTAATGGTTGCCGATTCCCATTTTGACTTTTCAACATCCGAACAGAACTTTTCAGGATTTCCAAATGCCATGTCCTGCCTTGCGATATTTTTCCAAAGACTCCAACAGCCGCTTTTTCTTATCTTTGCACTACCTGTCGGTGCGTGTTCATGGTCGCCGTATATTGTACTTTCCGTGCAGCTTCCGTTTGTGATGAAAACAAGGTCATTATCTGTAAGTTTTATTTCTTCATTTTTGCCCGCCACTACACACTCAATAGTTTTCGCTGTCTTTTTCTTTCCGTCAATGTCAAATATAACATTTGTTACCTCAGTGTTAAATTTAAATGAAACACCTGCATTTTCAAGATATTTAAGCATAGGCATTATAAGTGATTCATACTGATTGTATCTTGTAAATTTTAATGCTGAAAAATCGGGAAGTCCTGCTATGTGATGGATAAATCTCTTAAAATAGAGTTTCATTTCCAATGCACTGTGCCAGTTTTGAAAAGCGAACATTGTTCTCCAATAAAGCCAGAAGTTTGAGTCAAACACTTCATCATCAAAAAAATCTTCTATCTTTTTATCATACAGTTGTTCATCGGAAGTAAAGAACAATCTCATAATCTCCATACATCCCTTGCGGCTAAGTCCAAACTTTCCACCAAGTTCTGCATCTTTCCCCCTGTCTGTTGTGACCCTGCAAAGCGAATAATTTGGGTCTTCTTTATTCAGATAATAAAATTCGTCCAAAACCGACTCGTCTTTATTTTCCAAAGATGGAATACTCCTGAACAAATCCCACAGACATTCAAAATGATCCTCCATTTCACGACCGCCACGCATTATATATCCTCTCGAAGCATCGTTTATACCGTCACACGCTCCGCCGGCAATATCAAGTGCCTCAAGGATATGAATATTTTCTCCCGGCATCTTTGCATCCCTCACAAGAAAGCATGCTGCAGCAAGTGCACCAAGACCACTTCCCACGATGTACGCCGATTTTTCCTCGATACCGACCGGCTTTTTTGGTCTTGCAAATGCTTCGTAGTTGCCGCTTGCATAGTAAATGCCTTTGCTGTTCTTATCGTATTTTCCACGCTCCGTGTTCTGATAGTCAGATTTTTCATAATTATCTTTAGCATTGCCTCTGTTTTTGCTTTTAATCTTTCCATCACTATCATCAACATACTGACACCATTTTTCAATAACTCTATCCGACATTGACTTTTTGTCATCATCTTTTCCATTTGAATTTTTACATCCGCACGAACCACTGTCAGAGTCATTGTCTTTTGCAAACTTAGCCTTATACAAAGCCGCTGCTCCCGCTCCGACAGCGATAACAGAAGCTGTTTTAATAATTTTCTTATTCATGTTAATCTCCAATCTACTGCACATATTTTGTGTTACTGTAAAATCCAGTCATTACATTATTCATGAATAAGTATTTCCAAAAAAACAAAAAATATGCCCGAAATCCCCCATCAGTACATCTTCTGATTTAGGAAATTTCAAGCATATTTTTTATGCCTTACGGCAATCTATTTTGTTCCCATTTTTTACAAGTCAAGTTGATATTCGTAATACTATCTGCTACTTTCCTGATAGTGTTAAATTACAGTTTCCAAATATCCTCATTGTACTGTGCAATAGTTCTGTCTGATGAGAAAAATCCTGCCTGGCTTATATTAACAAGCATCTTCTTTGCCCAAGCCTCTCTGTCGTTAAAGTCAGCATATGCTTTTTCCTTTGTCTCTACATAACTGTCAAAGTCAAGGAATGTCATAAACCAGTCTTTGTTTAAAAGTTCATTTTTAAGACGGTTAAGCTGTGTTTCATCACCAATTTTAAGCATTGCATCACCTGTAATAAAATCAACCGCCTCTTTGAGTGCAGGATTTTTTTCATAGTAATCTCTTGATACATAGTCAGAGTTTGCGTAATGTGCTATTACCTCGTCACTCTCTGCTCCGAAGATGTAAATATTGTCATCACCTACAAACTGGTGGATTTCTACATTTGCACCGTCCTCAGTACCAAGTGTGATTGCTCCGTTAAGCATGAATTTCATGTTTCCTGTTCCGCTTGCTTCTTTTGATGCAAGTGAAATCTGCTCTGATATATCACACGCCGGAATAAGTCTTTCTGCCATTGTTACATTGTAGTTTTCTACCATAACAACATTTAGATATTTATTTACCTCAGGATCATTGTTGATAATCTCCTGCAAACATAAGATAAGGTGAATTATATCTTTTGCTATAATGTATGCCGGAGCTGCTTTTGCACCAAATATTACTGTGATTGGTGTCTCAGGTATGTTCCCTTTCTTAATCTCAAGATATTTATGAATTACAAATAATGCATTTAACTGCTGGCGTTTGTATTCATGCAGACGCTTAACCTGAATATCAAATATTGAATTAGGATTAAGTGTGATATTCTGAGTTCTCTTTATATAATCAACAAAATCTGCCTTGTTATCAGTTTTTATCTTAAGAAGTGTGTCGAGTGCATCCTTATCAGAAAGATATTTTTCAAGTTTCTTAAGTTCCTCTGCATCCTTTTTGTAACCGTCACCAATCCATTCTGTGAGCTGGTCTGTAAGTTCAGGATTGCAATGAAGAAGCCATCTTCTGAATGTGATACCGTTTGTTTTATTGTTAAACTTCTCAGGATAAATCTTATAGAAGTTGTTAAGTTCTGATTTTTCAAGGATTTCCGTGTGAAGTGCAGCTACACCGTTTACACTGAAGCCGTAATGAATGTCGATATGAGCCATATGTACTGTATCATTTTTGTCAATGATAACCACACTCTCATCATCAAAGCGGCGGCGTACTTTATCGTCAAGCACCTCTATAATAGGCACAAGCTGTGGTACAACTTCCTTAAGGAATGAAATAGGCCATTTTTCAAGTGCTTCTGCGAGAATTGTGTGGTTTGTATATGCACAAGTCTTTGAAACAATCTCGATTGCCTCATCAATATCAATTCCCTCTTCCATAAGCAGACGGATAAGCTCAGGTATAACCATTGTAGGATGTGTATCATTTATCTGGATTACTGCGTAATTATATAAATCGTGGAGGTTACTTCCCTTTTTCTTACACTCATCTATTATAAGTTTTGCACCATTGCTTACCATGAAATACTGCTGGTAAATTCTGAGTTTTCTTCCGTCATCATCACTGTCATCAGGATAAAGGAATAATGTAAGATTTTTCGCAATATCTTTCTTATCAAAATCAATTCCATCTCCTACAATACTATCATCTACAGTATCAAGGTCAAACAATTCAAGTTTATTTGTTCTGTTGTCATATCCTGTTACATCTATCTCATACATTCTCGACTGAACAGTAAAATCTTTAAATTTTACAGGATAGCTCACATCTGTTTTTCTAAGGAATGTATTCTCCTCAATCCATGGATTTGCAGTCTCTTTCTGCTTATTATTCTCAAATACCTGCTTGAATAATCCAAGATGGTAGTTAAGACCAATACCAGAACCGTTAAGTCCAAGGCTTGCTATCGAATCAAGGAAGCATGCTGCAAGACGGCCAAGACCACCATTACCAAGTGAAGGCTCTGCCTCAATCTCCTCAATCTCTGCAAGACTTATGCCGTTGTCAGCAAGGACTTTCTTTACATCAGCATAAATTCCAAGATTTATAAGATTGTTAGAAAGAAGTTTTCCTATCAAAAATTCTGCCGAAATATAATAAACTTTCTTTCCTGTGTCCTCCTGCACTTTTTCCTCTGACATATCTTTCGTGATATTTAAAAGTGCAACATAAATTTCCTGTTTGCTGCTGTCAGCAATACTTTTTCCAAGCTTCTGCTCTAAAGTGTTTTTGATATCCATAATAATCCTCCATTTTACACGCATTGTTGTTTACTTTGTAACATAAAATTCTCTATCTCTTATCCATATCCTTATTCACAATAAAATGTGAATTTTTAATTCCTGTCACCTGACACATTTTTATGTGCGGCAACTCTCTTAACTTTGTGACTATAATATATCATTTTAGTAAGTGTACTTCTTGTCTTTTCCTAGCACGATATGATACAATACTATCATTTAGAGATATTTTTTTAACGGACGCGAAACTGTTATGTGCTGTGATGATTGTGTATCTGTAGCAAATAATACCGTCGGCACGCTTTCGCTATGTTGTCACCGTGTAACAGTACATAAAGGGTGCAAATTATCTTTTGGGAGGTTTTACATATGAATGAAATTGAAAAAAATAAATACCATGAAACAAAGACCCATTCCAGTGCGGAATTTTTATTTAATACTTATCCATGTTCTATCCCTATTGATTTTCCGAGTGTTCCCCTGCACTGGCACAATGATATGGAACTTATTGTTATCAAGCATGGTTCGGCTAAAGTTACGCTTAACCTTACTACGCATCAGCTATCGGCAGGTGATATCCTTGTGGTTCTCCCTGAAAATCTTCATTCTATTGATTGTGCTATCGGCGATAAACTGGAGTACGAAAATATTATTTTTAAAAAGGAACTTCTCAGTTTTGTGACAAATGATATAACCATGTCCAAATATCTGACTCCTTTTTTTAATGGTGATTTTCCTATTGTAACTCATGTGCATATGGGATATTCTTTTTATTCCCATTTTGTGAAGATTATAAATACTATGGATGTTCTGTGTGATAAAAAAGAATTTGGCTACCAGCTTGCCATCAAGTCATGCCTGCTTGAACTGATACATATCATGATAAGACATCCGCCTAAAACGGAAGTTAATAAAAAATCGGAAAAATCGGTGGATAAAATAAAAGAAATACTTACTTATATGGAGCAGCATTATAATGAAGAAATTCCGATTGAAAAGATAGCTGATATATGTCATTACAGTCCGTCACATTTTATGAAGTTTTTTAAAAATCATATGGGAACAAGTTTTATTAAATACCTTAATGATTTTCGCCTGATAAAAGCACGAACCAGACTGCTCACCACTGAGGACACCGTGCTTGAGATAGCCGGTGACTGTGGTTTCAACAATCTGTCGCACTTTAACAGGCTTTATAAAAATAAGTATGGGATAACGCCGTCTATGACGAGGGAAATGTAAATTTCCTAAATTCTACCATACAGCTTCATCTCATGATGAAGTACATCTGCCAGCGTATCATTATATACTCCCGGCAGGCATCTCCAGCTCCAGTTTTTATCACTGAGTGTTGACGGTGTGTTCATTCTTGCATCTTTTCCAAGTCCAAGAATGTCCTGCATCTGCATAATTGCCGTATCCGCAACGCTTGCCCATGCCGTACGCATCATTCCCCAATGATATCCTTCTGCTTCTGAAAGACGCATATATTTCTTCGCATATTCTGCATCTTCTTCTGATATTTCATCAATCCATCCAAGAATTGTCTCATTATCATGTGTTCCTGCATATACAACACAGTTTTTAGGATAGAGATGAGGCAGATATCCTGACTCCGTATCCCTGCTGTCAAATGCAAACTCAAGAACTTTCATTCCCGGAAATCCTGTATCTTTAAGAAGCTTTCTTACTGAATCCGTCAAAAATCCGAGATCCTCTGCTATGATTGGAAGTTCTCCAAGTTTTTCTTTTATAACATTGAACAAATCTATTCCAGGTCCTTCTTTCCATTCTCCGTTTCTTGCAGTTTTGTCACCATATGGGATAGAATAATATGCATCGAACCCTCTAAAATGGTCTATACGAAGCATATCATATATCTGCGTCTGATATGCTATTCTGTCAACCCACCAGTTATAATCCTGTTCTTTCATGACTTTCCAGTTAAACAAAGGATTACCCCAAAGCTGACCATCTGCTGAAAATCCATCAGGCGGACATCCTGCCACACTTATCGGCATAAGATTATCATCAAGCTGAAACTGTTCGGGATTTGCCCAAACATCTGCACTGTCACTTGATACATAAATAGGAATGTCACCAATTATTTTAATTCCATTTTCATTTGCATAAGCTTTTAACTTTTTCCACTGTGTAAAGAATAAAAACTGTACACATTCCCAAAACTTTATCTCATCTTTTAACTTTTCTCTTTCTACTGCAAGAGCTTTGTTATCTCTTTTTCTAAGAATTTCCGGCCACTCAAGCCATGATACTCCATTTTGCTCGTCTTTTATTGCCATAAATAAAGCATAGTCAGAAAGCCATTTATGATTTTCTTTTCTAAATTCTGTAAGCTCTGTCTGATATTTTTCTTCTGCAGTCTTGGCAGCCTTCCTTAAAACTCCAAATCTCTTGTTGTATAGCAAACCATAATCTGCTTTCTCCGGGTTGCTGCCCCAATCTATATTTTTATACTCATCTTTTTCAAGAAGTCCGGCTTCACTAAGTTCATCAAGATCTATCATATACGGATTTCCGGCATATGATGAAAATGACTGATACGGCGAATCTCCATAACTTGTTGGACATATTGGTAATATCTGCCAGTATGATTGTCCTGCCTTATGTAAAAAGCGGACAAATTCTCTTGCTGCCTCTCCCATTGTTCCAATACCGTAAGGTGATGGCAATGATGTGATAGGCATTAAAATTCCTGCTTTTCTCAAAATATTTTCCTCCTTTTACACTTTTGAAATATAAAACTGTTATAGGCAGTGATGATTTTTACGCTATAACAATACCGACACGCTCCCGCTATATGTCGGCTAACATTATCTGTTATATATGCAAAGTCCAATAACATCATAATGTCAATTTCATATATATTTTTTATGTGATGTACTTTAATACTTATAAATTTCTTACACTTTCTCTTTCAAGAAGTTTAAATGGTATAGATACATCCCGTCCTTCATCCGGGTAATGTATCTGTCGCAACATAAGCTCTACTCCCTCTCTCGCCATTTTTTCCGTGTCTTGTTTTATAGTCGTAAGTCTTGGAATACAGTAATTTGAAAGACTTATCCCGTCAAATCCTATGACCGATATGTCATCCGGCACTTTTTTTCCTGCATCGCATATTGCACGCATCGCACCAACTGCTATCGTATCACTCAGTGCAATGACTGCCGTAACATCCGGCATATTCTTTAAAAGTTTTTTCATTGCCTGATATCCGTCCTCCATAGAAAATCGACATTGCACATAACCTTTTTTCTCATCAAACGGTATATTATTTTCCTGAAAACTCCGAATACATCCCGCATATCTTAGAGAACTTATCTGTGTTGCCGACAATATTCCACCTACAACACCTATCTTTTTATGACCTTTTTTTATAAAATAACTGCCGACTTTATATGCTGCTGCCTCATCATCTGTATAAAATGATGAAAGATTACTTATATTAAGACTTCCGGCACTATTTGTGACAAGAATACAAGGTACATCTATTCCTTCAAATTCATCAAAATAATCAAGATTTCCGCCGAGAAATATAATTCCTTTAGGATTTCTTTCACGACACAGCATAAGTGCACATTCCACTTCGTTTGCATCTTCATCTATATATGATACTTCTGCAATTTCTCCATTTTTTGAAAGGAGCATTTGCATTTTCTCAAGAATATCTGCAAACAGCATATTTTGATTTCCCTTTACAATGATTGAAAGCGATGACGCAGCCTGCCTCTTTAACTGCCGTGCATTACTGTTAGGCTGAAAATTACTTTCTTCTATAACTCCCATTATCTTTTTTCTTGCTTTGTCACTGACATCAGAATGATTGTTCAATACCCTGGATACAGTCCCTATACCATATCCTGACAATCTGGCGATATCTTTTATAGTCATACATTTGCCTCACTTTTTTATTTCCATGATATTTAAGAACTTTTTAGTCCCTAAAACACCTTTATCAGATAAAGTACCATATGACTTCATCTGATAAAGTATATTTCATGCAAAATGTATTTTAACCTTTAACGGCTCCGGCTGCAACTCCTTTGATGATATATTTCTGACAGCATAAGTAGAATACTATAACAGGGATAACTGCCATGATAAGACAAGCCATAATAGCACCCATATCAACTCTTCCGTAACTTCCCTTCATATACTGAATGATAATTGATATTGTCTTATATTTCTTTATATCAAGTGTAAGATATGGAAGAAGGAAATCGTTCCAAATCCACATTGCCTCAAGTATTCCTACAGATATAAGAGTAGGTTTCATCATTGGTACTACAACGCTGAAGAATGTTCTTATAGGACTGCAGCCGTCAATCATAGCTGCCTCCTCAACTTCAATAGGAATTGATTTTACAAATCCGCAGAACATAAATACCGCAAGACCTGCACCAAATCCAAGATATATTATCAAAAGACCCCATGGTGTATTAAGTCCAAGTGAATCTGCCGTTCCTGATAAGGTAAACATTACCATCTGGAATGGAATTACCATTGAGAATACACAAAGAAGATAAATTGCTTTTGTAATCTTTGTCTGTACTCTTGTGATAAACCATGCACACATTGAACAGCACACAAGAATAAGAACTACACCGCCTACCGTAATAAATACAGTCCAACCGACAGCCTTAATAAATTCATATTTTGTTATTGCCTCTTTAAAGTTCTCCAATCCGACAAAATTCTTTGATGTCGGCATTTTAAAAGGCTCAAGATTGATAAATGTCTTTTTCTTGAAAGAGTTCATCAATACAACAATAATTGGTGATACAAATATAATTGAAATAACCGTAAATAATAATGTAGCCAAAATTCCTTTTACTTTTTTCATTACTGCTGCACCTCCTTACTTCTTGTAAGTCTAAGCTGTAACATACTGATAACTATTACTGCAAGGAAGAAGATAACTGCCTTAGCCTGACCTACACCTTCATATCCAACTCTTCCATAGAATGTATCATAAATATTCAATGCAAGCATCTCCGTTTTATGAAGCGGCTCACCACCCGTAAGTGAAAGGTTCTGGTCAAAGAGTTTGAATGAGTTTGTTATTGTTAAGAATGTACATATTGTTATCGATGGCATCATGTTTGGAATAGTTACATGGAAAAGTCTCTTCCAAGCGTTTGCACCATCAATCATAGCAGCTTCTCTTAATGAATCAGGTATTGCCTGCAGACCAGCTATGTAAACTATCATCATATAACCTATCTGCTGCCAGCAGATTAAGATTACAAGACCCCAAAATCCTAATTTTGCATTAAGTTTTAATGCCATATCAAAATGACTGAATATACCATCAAATATAAGCTGCCATATATATCCAAGTACAATACCGCCAATAAGGTTTGGCATAAAGAATATTGTTCTAAAAATATTAGTTCCCTTAATTTTCTGTGTAAGTGCAAGTGCAAGTGCAAATGCAAGAACATTAACAAGTACAAGCGTCACTATCGCAAATACTGCCGTAAATCCAAATGCATGAGGGAAGGTCGTATCCTTAAATGCTTCGATATAATTGCCTATTCCCACAAAATCAGCATCCTTGATAGTGGTAAATTTACAAAATGATAAATAAATTCCTTCGATAAATGGCACGATAAATCCTATCATAAATGCTGCCATAGTAGGAAGCACAAATACCGGCCAGTATTTTCTTATTGCTTTTTCCATAATAATCCTCATTTCTGCACATTCCACTGTGCATAGCACAAAATGCATTGCCGCTCACTGTCCTGTGAACAGTAACCAAAATACAGTTGATTTATTAATATTTGTTCCCTTATTGTCATTACTTACACTACTATTTATGCAAACAATAACTCATTTTTAATAGAGGGGAAACTTTTTACCGTTTCCCCGCCTATAATTTCTATCATGTCACTTCACGGTCTATACCGCAATTTAACAACTAAACTATTACCATTCCGGCATTTATTTCTTAGCAGCTGCTGCTTCTTTCTTCCAGCCATCTACAAATGCTTTCTTTACAAGATCCCAGTTTGCATCAGTCTGCTTAGAAGCATATGTTGTAAGTGCAGAACCAAGGTCATTCTTCCACTTCTCAGATGGCATAGTTGTAAAGTTCCATGTTACAGGTTTTTTACCCTGTTTTACATAATCGTTTGCAATGTTTACAAGCGGATTATCTGAAGTAAGGTTCTTTTTAAACGGAATAACAAATCCCATTCCATCCTGTCCTGATGGCATAGCTCCTGCTGCACCACACATACATTTTACTGCTGTATCATCTGTTACACACCAGTTCATGAAATCAAGTGTTGCCTGAATATCCTCTTTTGATGCTTTCTTATTTACACACCAGTAGTTCTCTGTACCTGTACAAAGTCCCTGATTTTCCTCTCCGTCTGCGCCAATATAGATAGGTAACATTCCAAGATTATCATCTCCAAGGTCTGCTATATCTGAGTATGCCCATGTACCATTCTGATAGAATACTGCTTTCTCTGTAACAAATTCTGCAACTGCATCATCACCAGTCTTTGTGCTAAGCTGTTTAGAGCTTGTTGTGGAATTGTTAATATATAAATTCCAGATATTGCGATAGTTGTCAAGATATGTTCCCTTGATGGCATCTGTATTCTCGATTCCATCCCCCTGATACTCATAGTAAATAGGAAGGTTTGCAAGATGTGTCTTGAATCTCCAATCTGAACTTCCATCCATACCTGCTGATGTAAATGCTGAGAATCCAAGGTCTTTGCTTCTCTTTGTTATGTCTTCTGCAACTTTCTTAAGATCATCAAAGCTCTTTATGTCATCCTGTGTATATCCGGCTTTCTTTAAAAGATTTTTGTTGTAAATGATACCATAAGATTCTATAGCATATCCGATACCATCAACTGCATCACCATCTTTTAATAAGAAATCATCACTTGTAACCTGTTTTGCAATATCAGAATCCTTAAGGTCATAACAATAATCTTTCCAAGATGCAAGTCCAACCGGTCCGTTTACCTGGAACAATGTTGGTGCTTCGCTCTTACCCATCTCACTCTTTAATGTTGTCTCATACTGGTTAGCTGCTGCAGTTACTACATTCACCTTAACACCTGTTTTATCTGTGTAAAGCTTTGCAAGTTCCTGCCACTGTGCATCAGCTTCAGGCTTGAAGTTTAAGTAATAAACTGTTCCTTTAGCTTCTTTCTTACCACTGTCCTTTTTATCACTTGCACCGCCACAGCCCGTAAGTGCTGATGCTGTCATGACTGCTGCAAGTCCAAATGCTACAAGTCCTTTCTTTCTCATAAATATCCTCCTAAATTATAATATTGTTGTTTCCACTGTTTATATTTTAAATAACTTTAAAATACTTTACTTTCTCATGGAAACGGTTTTGGAAATGTTTCTGGAAATGTTTCCATTTCGTTGTAACTAAAATATATAACATTTAGATAAAAATTGCAATATTTTTTTTTAAATTTTGTGCTTTTTGTCACTTTGCACAAATTTGTATTATTATTATGCTCATTTTAGACGCTTTTTTATGCACTTTTACCATATTTATTTTTACAGAGTGAATATTTACCATTTATAAACCATCAAAAAAATGGCATCACACTACTTTACGAGCATTTTCCTATTCAAAAAAAAAGCAATACAATCCTTTTTTTCAGATATGTATTGCTTTCTCTAAGCCAATCAAACATTATTTTTCTAATTCTAATGCTATTCCTTATGTGTATTTTAACCAAAATCTTCACATATTATGCAGTATTTTTACATAAATTGCGGTATTCCATAAGTTTATCCCGTGCACTCCTGCTTATGTGTTTTGGCACTTCTATTCCTACCGTGACATACTGGTCACCATAGGTCTTTCCATCCTTTTTAGATACAACACCTTTTCCCTTAAGGCGTATCTTCGTGCCGTACTGCGTTCCCTCTTTTATCTTACACTCTACATCGCCATAAAGAGTGTGAACACGCACATGTCCACCAAGAACTGCCGTTGTGTAAGGCACATTTACTTTTGTATATATATCCTGCCCTTTTCTCTCATAACCCGCTTTTTTACCTACTTTAACCCTGAGGAATAAGTCTCCGTCCTCTGCTTTTCCTATACCCGGATGACCTTTCCCTTTAAGTCTTATACTGTTTCCGTCGTCAATTCCAGCCGGTATATGAACTTTTAGCGACTGCTCATTTCCTGTACTGCCATTATGCAAAGTAATCACCTTATCACATCCAAATACAGCCTCATCAAATGTTACTTCTATGTCTGCCTCTGCATCATCGCCTCTCATATCATAACCAAATCCCGATTCCTGACCTCCTGTACTGTAAAAATGTGCTCCTGAAAATCCGTCATATCCTCCAAAATCTCCGCTTTCACGAAAGCTGCCATGACCACCAAAACTTCCACTGCCTCCAAAGTGACCGTCATTAAACAAATCGCCAAATATGTCACCAAATATATCCGATGCATCTCCCGTAAAATGATACTCTCTATGCATTCCGTCTGCGTTATAAGACTGACCGCCTCCCGGTGAAAATCCCTCTTCAAATGCAGCATGACCAAACTGATCGTAAAGTTTCTTTTTTTCAGCATCACTAAGTACATTGTATGCCTCTGTGACTTCCTTAAACTTCTGTTCAGCCGCCGCATTTCCCGGATTCATATCAGGATGATATTTCTTTGCCAGCTTACGATATGCTTTTTTTATCGTCTTATCATCAGCATTTTTGTCTATTCCAAGAACCTTATAATAATCCTGCTTTGCAGCCATAAGAAACTCCTCCTTTCTCAATTTTAAAAGGAGCGATTCTTTACCGCTCCTTCCATCACCTTTATCTAATATATGATAGTACAATTTTAAAATACGAAGATATATTAAGATATACATTCAGAACCTCTTTTTGACACTCCTGAATATATTATCCAATCTTATATCTATTACAAAATTGAGATATATTTGTCTTCTTCTTTCTGCGGTAATGCTTCTTTCTTTGGTACATTTAATGTAAGCACACCGTTTTCAAATTTTGCTTTTATATCTTCCTGTGTAAGTTCTTTGCCTACATAGAATGTTCTGCTGCAATTTGAATATACTCTCTCTCTGCATATATATCTGCTGTTTTCATCTTCTATTTTATTGTCTTTATCTGATTCGGCAGTGATTGTCATATATCCGTCTTTTAATTCAGCTTTTATCTCGTCTTTCTTAAATCCCGGCAGATCCATGATGACTTCAAAACCATCTTTGCTTTCTTTTATATCTGTTTTCATCAATCCGCTGTTATAATAATTCTTTTTGTAATTTCTTTCAGGTGCATCAAAAAATCCATCCATTAAATCATTTGCAAAAATACTAGGCATTAACATAATCAATCTCTCCTTCCAAAAATCTGTTACCATCTGCATCTGTGATGCCGTTGGTAACTAAAACCTTATTTATTTTAATATTGTTTGTTTCTCTGTTGCTGATTATGTTATACTACTTTTATTAGCACTCGTCAATAGCGAGTGCTAATAATTTTTGTGAACTTTTTGTGAACTCGCTTTGTTTCTTAGTAACAGTTCAGCCCTTCATTTATGACACACTACCAGTATTTCTTTCTTTTAAAAACCACAAGACTCCCCACAACTATCAGCACACTTATACCTATAACGGTCGGATAAGCGTATTTCAGCTTTAACTCAGGCATATATGAAAAGTTCATGCCGTACCAGCCTGCTATCAGTGTCAGTGGAAGAAAGATAGTCGTTACTATCGTAAGCATCTTCATTACATCATTCTGATGTATCTCTATCTCCGACTGATAAACATCCTGCACCTGCATCGCATATTCCCTTAATATCTGCGTTTCCTGTGCTAGTCTTGTCATTTTTTCCGAATACATCTTAAAAAGTTCCACCGTTTCTTCCGTGAAAAATTCTTCTTCATTGCCCGCAAGTTCATCCCCCGCTTCTGCAAGCTGTGTATAATAATGATAAAACCTCGCTATTATCTTTTTCAATTTTAAAAGACCAATATTAAATTTGTCGGACTGTTCTTTCATTACCTGCTCTTCTATCCCGGTTATTTTATGCTCTATTTTCTGCAAAAAAAGCAGCTCATCTTCTATAAATGACATAAAAAAATCATATATAAATCTTTCCAGTGAATAATCTTTTGCTATGGCATGCCCGGATATTCTTATTATATTTTTATCAATCGAATCATCATCACTTAATATTATTACCCTGTCTTTCAATATATATATTGCAAAAAGTTCATCCTTTTTTCCATATTCTTTTGCAGGCATCTGAAAAGTTCCATACAAAAAATCCCTGTGGCTCTCCATCTTGCAAAAATGAATTTCATCAACAGTATGCCATATTCCACACTTTTCCCACAATATTTTTTCATTGTCCCACTCAGTCATCTTAAATACACCGACACATTCCCCACTGTCCCAGAATGTGCCGAGGTCGATTTTAAATATACCATCCTCTTTTATCTTATAATACATTTGTTTACCTTCTTTATTTTATATTATGTGCTCCCGTTATCTTCTCAAAACAAAGATTTTCTAGAGTACACCATATTATTTCCCTTTAAATTCCTTTTTATTTGTTTTTTCTTAAAGTTTATTGTAAAATGCTTAATGGATTTTTTGAATACTATATGAAAGGACGATTTAGATATGAAGAAAAAGATATGTCTCCTGCTCTGTCTCTCGCTGGTGCTTCTATCGGCATGCGGCAGAAAGTCAGACAATATAAGGTTTGGTGCTGCCGATATAGGCGGTATGTACTATGCTTTTGCGAGCAGTTTTTCGGGTGCCGTATCAAAAGACACTTCCGATTACAAATTTGAAGTTAAAAACACTGCCGGATCTGCGGCAAATTTAAGACTTTTATCCGACAAATATATAGACCTCGGTATCGCACAGGCTGACCTTATAAAAGATGCCTATGACGGCACAGGATATTTTAATGGCAATGTCTGCAACGGTTACAAGGCGGTAGCCGCTCTTTACACCGAAGCCTGCCAAATAGTTGTAAAAGCAAATTCTGACATAAAAACGATTGATGACCTTCAGGGTAAAAAAATCTGCATAGGTGCTGAAGAATCCGGTACTGAGATCAATGCAAAGCAGATACTTGAATTAAGCGGTCTAAATTCAAAACTTGTTGAAATGGCAAACCTTGATTATACGGATGCCGCAAAACAGCTTGCAAACGGCAGGATTGATGCTTTTTTCTGTACGGCCGGTGTTCAGACAACAGTTATATCCGAGCTTACAAAAGAATGTCGCATAAAGATTTTAAATATTGATGATAAGTGTATTAAAAAACTTATTACTGCTTATCCTTATTATTGCAAATATGAAATTCCTGCAAACACATATGCGGGTCAGACTGAAAGCGTAAATACAATAGGTGTTAAATCAGTATTGCTTGCATCTGATAATCTTTCTGAAAATGCAGTAAAACAGTTTACTGAAATATTTTTCAAACACAGCAAAGATTTGCAATATGCAACCTCACTTGAGCTTATAACTGATGAAAAGACTGCTGTTTCAGGCATTGATATTCCTTTCCATCCGGGTGCAGCCGCATATTACAAAGAAAAAGGCATTACTGTTAAGACAAAATAAATAATGATAATAAATCATAAGCTATTTACTTATGAGCAGGGATAAATTGTTTTTATATATCATTATAATAACCTGCTTAGAAACGAGGAACTTTATGAAAATTCAATTAGATATGTATCAGACTCTCGCAGCAGCCGTTCTGGTACTTTTACTTGGAAATTATTTAAGAAAAAAAATAAACTTTTTGGAAAAATTCTGTATTCCGGCACCTGTTATCGGCGGATTGCTATTTGCTATCTTTACTTGTATATGCTATACCACGGGAATTATTGAATTTTCCTTTGATGATACGCTCAGAGAAGTCTGCATGGTATTTTTCTTTACATCAGTAGGATTTCAGGCAAATCTTAAAGTTTTAAAAAGTGGTGGAAGATCCCTGATAGTCTTTCTCGGTCTTGTCATTGTGCTGATATTTTCCCAGAACCTGCTTGCCATAGGACTCTCAAAACTGCTTAATTTAAACCCTCTTATAGGTATGTGTACCGGTTCGATACCTATGGTCGGCGGTCACGGTACTGCCGGTGCATTTGGTCCGGTTCTTGAGGATTTCAACATACAGGGAGCAACGACTATCTGTACGGCAGCCGCTACTTTTGGACTTATAACAGGAAGTCTTGTGGGTGGTCCTATTGGAAAGCGTCTTATTGAGAAAAGAAAACTTATGGACAATGTTCCGACTGAGGATGACAGCCTTCTGGTCGAAGATGAAGAAAAGCACCAGCGTCATACAAATATGTATGCAGCCGCAGTATTTCAGCTTATACTTGCAATAGGACTCGGTACGATATTCTCGTATTTTCTCACAAAGACCGGTCTTACATTTCCTATCTATATAGGTGCAATGCTCGCCGCTGCACTTATGCGTAATATTACCGAATATTCAGGTAAAGGAACAATTCATATGGGTGAGATAAACGACCTCGGTGGTATATGTCTTTCACTCTTTCTCGGAATGGCAATGATAACATTAAAGCTCTGGGAACTTGCCACTCTCGCCCTGCCGCTTGTTATCCTGCTCGCAGCACAGACGCTTCTCATATGCGTATTCACATACTTTGTCATATTCAATGTTATGGGAAGAGATTATGATGCAGCCGTGCTTTCTGCCGGAACATGCGGCTTTGGTATGGGTGCAACACCAAATGCCATGGCAAATATGCAGGCGATTTGTGACCGCTATGTCCCGTCCGTGAAAGCTTACCTTATAATTCCGCTTATCGGAAGTTTATTTGCGGATTTTATCAACAGTCTTGTTATTACATTTTTCATCAATATACTATAATAATTTTTAAATGGAGGGATTTTTTATGTTTCATTGGAAAAATAAAAAAAAGGAAAAACATGATGAAGAACAACACGATTATGCTCTAACTTTTGACAATGTAGCAATTCCGGAAGTTCATACACACAAGACACACGAGGAAATGACAGAAAATGAAAATGAACAATCTTCCGTAAACTATGACAATCTGGCTATCCCAGAGGTTCATATCAGGAAAAAATAGACCGAGCAAAAAAACGCGGGATGCATCTTGGCTGTTAAAACAAGATGCATCCCGCGTGTTTTTGTTGTATAATAGTTTTGTCGTACAGGGTCACTTTCTTTCTTAATGTTATAGTTCAAATTCATTATACACCAGAAAGCCCTGTATGATTTCTTTTTTTGAAAAAAGTTGTAAAGTGGTGTATATTTACATAAAGATTTCGTACAAAAGGAGGAGTATCTTATGTTTAAAAATTTAAAAATGAAAACTGCATTGACAAGTGCAATAACCGTTCTGACTATAATATGTATAACAATATTATATATATTCACACAGACAGGAATGACAAAATTAATGAAAAAAAGTGCTCAGGACAGCATGAAAACTTCACTCAATTCACAGACTACACTTATAAGCGAATATGTTTCCCATCAGGAAGACCTTTTAAAAAAATTCAGTATAAGTCCCATGATAATTGATTATCTAAAAGACCTTAATAACAAAGACAAACAGCTTAAAGCACAGCAATTTACTGAAAATTATTTTAAAGGACTTGACAACTGGGAAGGTATATACTCAGGCGAATGGAATACTCATGTAGTTACCCACTCAAATCCAAAAGTTGTCGGTATGACTACGCGAAAAGGTGATTCCTTAAAGGCTCTTCAAAATGCCATGAAAGAAAATAACGGACTTTACAACGCAGGTATTATCGTTTCCCCTGCATCACAGAAGCTTATACTTTCTATGTACTGTCCTGTCTATGACACAGACGGAAGCACTATTGTAGGCTATGTCGGCGGTGGTCCATATATGGAAAAGCTCGAAAGTCTTTTAAATGAAACAAAAAAAAACGACAAAAAATCTATACAATATTCGATGCTAAATGTCTCGTCAAAAATGTATATTTTTAATGACGAGGATACCTCTCTTATCACAAAAGAAGCAACAGACAAAGGTATTTTAAATGTTATCAATGACATAGAAAAAAGAAAAAAAATACTAATGATGCATTTACATACAAAAATTCAAACAATACATCCTATGTAATGTCTTACCAGTATGATAAAGAACATGACTGGGCTGTTATATCAAAAGCAAAAGAAAGCAGTTTATATTCAGATGTCTATAAGACAATGCGCACACTTGCATTATTCTGCATTATATCGTGCATAATGATATCTTCTTTATCATGGTTCTTTATACATATGCATACAAAACCTCTTACTTATGTAACAGACGCATTATTGGAATTAAAAGAACTCAAGATTAAAAAGCACGATAAATTACGAAAATATATCAATGCAAACAGTGAAGTAGGTCAGATAAGCACGGCACTTAACTCTCTGAGTGATTCATTTGAGGACATTATACAAAAACTCGGTTCATGCTCAGATTCACTTACAGATTCAGCGGTAAAGATGTCAGACTCTTCCGATATTCTTATACAGTGTGTTGATGACAATGCCAATGCAACCGAACAATTTGCCGGACATACTGACCAGATAAATGATACTGTTTCACAGGTTGATGATGGTATCAATGATATTTCAGATGTTGTATCACAAGTAGAAACAAAAATACAGCTTGGTGATGCACAGAGTAGCGAGCTTATAGAAAAAATCAGCCAGATGCGAGACATAACAAACGCCTCTCTTGAAACAGCAAATATAAAGATTGACGAAAACAATCATGCGATTCAGGAAGCTATCGTCAATCTACAATCACTTACACAGATTGACGATATGGCAAAACAGATTCTTGATATCACAAGCCAGACAAACTTACTTGCCTTAAATGCCTCCATTGAAGCTGCACGTGCCGGTGAAGCCGGACGCGGTTTCAGTATTGTGGCAAACGAAATAGGTAATCTTGCAGAAAGTTCACGCCAGACAGCCACATCCATCCAGAATATATGTAATGAAACAAAAGAGCACATATGTATGGTACAAGACTGTTTTGACAACATTATAAACTTCATGGAAGAAGATATAAAATCACAATTTAAAGACTTCCTTGAGGCAACAAATGAATACAACACATCAATAGGACAGATAAAGAATATTATCCATGAAATGCACGATTGCTCAAACGAATTTGTTAAAGCCGTTTCAGATATCAAATCACAGATTGACAATGTACAGAATAATCCTGACGGTATTACAATGCACACTGAAGATGTTATTAAAAAAGTGGAACAGACTAAAAAAATCACGGAAGACCTTACAGATATTGTCCGCAAAAACGAAGAAAATGCTTTGGCTATTAAAGAAATAATGAATCGTTTTTCACTTTGACTTGAATTTAAGCACACTCTCCTCACTCCTTGCATCACAGCCTTCAAAATGATATAATCTTTTTTACAGAACACACATGGCTTTTGCCATGTGTGTTCTATGTTAATAACAATGTACTCCCGTTATCTTACGAACGAAGAATTTCGAGAGTTCATTACTAAAGAATGGAGGCTCCTTATGAGTGAAAACAAAGAATTTTTAGGTACTGAACCAGTCGGAAAACTTCTCTTAAAACTGGCAGTTCCATCCGTAATATCACAGATTGTCAATATGCTCTACAATATTGTAGACAGAATTTATATAGGTCATATCCCAAAGACCGGAAGTCTTGCTCTTACAGGACTTGGTGTCTGTATGCCTATCATTATGATAATATCAGCTTTCGCCGCCCTTATCGGTTTCGGCGGTGCTCCGAGAGCTTCAATCTTTATGGGCAAAGGCGAAAATGACTCAGCCGAAAAAACTCTCGGCAACTGTTTTACGACACAGATAATCATTTCGATCATTCTTACTATTGTTCTTCTCTTTGGCAACAGATTTTTCCTTATGGCATTTGGTGCCAGTGACAACACAATAGATTTTGCAACAAGCTATATGAACATCTATGCTTTAGGAACTATCTTTGTGCAGCTTACTCTCGGAATGAACTCTTTCGTAACGGCACAGGGCTTTTCAAAAACAGGAATGCTTACCGTAGTTATCGGAGCCGTATGCAATATCATACTCGACCCGATATTTATTTTTGTGCTTGGTCTTGGTGTAAAAGGTGCTGCCATTGCTACCATCATTTCGCAGGGTGTTTCCTGTATATGGGTAATCTCATTTTTGACAGGCAGAAAAACTTTTTTAAAAATAAAGAAAAAATACCTTATGCCTTCGGCTGATGTTATCCTGCCATGTATGGCTCTCGGTGTTTCAACATTTGTCATGCAGGCAAGCGAGAGTGTTATCTCAGTCTGCTTCAACTCATCACTCTTAAAATACGGCGGTGATGTTGCCGTGGGAGCAATGACAATACTTACAAGCGTTATGCAGTTCGCTATGCTTCCATTACAGGGTATCGGTCAGGGAGCACAGCCTGTCACCAGCTACAATTACGGCGCCAAAAACACAGACCGTGTCAAAAAGACATTCAAAATCCTAATCACTGTATCACTCAGCTATTCTGTTATTTTCTGGGCATTGATACAAATGTTTCCAAGTGTATTTGCAGGCATATTCAGTTCAGATAAATCACTTGTGACATTTACGGCTGATGCACTTAAAATCTATTGCGGAATGTTATTTATGTTTGGAATACAGATAGCGTGCCAGATGACATTTGTGGCAATAGGCAATGCAATATGCTCAGTTATAGTCGCAGTTGTGAGAAAATTTGTACTTCTTCTGCCGCTTATCTATATAGTTCCAAATTTTGTGTCAAATAAAACAAACGGAGTATATATGGCTGAACCGATTGCTGATTTTATTGCAGTATCATTTACCGTAATAATTTTCTCAGTCCAGTTTAAAAAAGCACTTTACAAATTGAAAGAAATTTAAAAAGAAACTTCGCAAATTGAGTAAAGTTTAACACCTGGTATATATATAGGTGAAAAATTGTCAATTATAGCTTTAATTTCCTTCAACTTTTGGTACTTTTTTCTATTGACAAATCAGTTCTAAAAAACTACCATACTTTAGTAAAAGAAAGAATGAATGGAGGAATCATTATGAGATTATGGAAAAAGGCATTAAGCCTTGTACTTGTATCAGCCATGGCATTTTCTATGTGTGCCTGCGGCGGCAAGAAAGACGAAGGAAGTAAAAAAACTGACACTTTTAAGATTGGCGGCATCGGACCTACAACAGGTGACGCAGCTATCTACGGAAAAGCCGTGCAGAATGGTATTCAGCTTGCAGTAGACGAGATAAACGCTGCCGGCGGCATCAACGGCAAAAAGATTGAATATAAATTTCAGGATGACCAGAACGACACAGAGAAATCTGTAAACGCTTACAACAGCTTAAAAGACTGGGGTATGCAGATGCTTGTCGGAACTGTTACATCAAACCCTTGTACAGCAGTTGTTGAGCAGACACACAATGACAATATGTTCCAGCTCACACCATCAGCAACAGCAGTAGAGTCAATCCAGTATGACAACGCATTCCGTATGTGTTTCTCAGATCCTAACCAGGGTATTGCTTCTGCTGATTATATCGCAGACCACAAACTTGCTTCAAAAATTGCAGTAATCTATAACAGTTCTGATCCTTACTCATCAGGTATCTACCAGAAATTTGCTGCTGAATCAAAAACAAAAGGACTTAATATCGTAGCTGCCGAAGCATTTACTGCTGACAGCAAGACAGATTTCTCAGTACAGATTCAGAAAGCTAAGAGTGCCGGTGCAGAAATGGTATTTCTTCCTATATATTATCAGGAGGCATCACTTATCCTTGCACAGGCAAAGAAAGCAAACTTCACACCTAAGTATTTCGGATGTGACGGTATGGACGGAATCCTTGCACTTGATGGATTTGACAAGAGTCTTGCAGAAGACCTTATGTTCCTCACACCATTTACACCTGATTCAAAAGACGATAAGACACAGACTTTTGTAAAAGCTTACAAAAAGGCATTTAAAGATACACCTATTCAGTTTGCTGCCGATGCTTACGACTGCATCTACACTATAAAAGCAGCTGCTGAGAAAGCAAAGCTCACACCTGATATGAGCATTTCTGATATGTCAGATGCATTAAAGAAATCCATGACAGAAATCAAGCTTAGCTGTCTTACTGCAAAGAGCATCAAATGGTCTGCAGACGGTGAACCAACAAAAGAGCCAACTGTTGTAGTTGTTAAAAATGGTGCATATGATATAGCTGAGTAAAATATAACGGATAATACCATAATTTCCGGTGCAAAATGTGTTTTATTCTTTGCATTATATGATGATTTTGTAGATTTTAAAGTAATTATATGGTAATATATAAGTCTGTATGAGTTTTAAACAATTCTCATACAGACTTTACTTTTAAAGAAACAGGAGGTAAACCATGAGCTTTATATCGTATTTATTTAACGGATTAAGTCTTGGAAGCGTTTATGCAATCATTGCCCTTGGTTATACAATGGTATATGGTATAGCAAAAATGCTTAACTTTGCACATGGAGATGTAATCATGATCGGTGCTTACATATCTCTTCTTTCTATGACAAACGCAGGAATACCGGCATTTCCGGCACTTATAATTTCGATTGTAGCCTGTACGGTTCTTGGTATTGTTATTGAAAGAATTGCTTATAAACCACTTAGGAATGCATCTTCTTCACTAGCAGTTCTCATCACTGCAATAGGTGTCAGCTATTTACTCCAGAATATCGCACTTTTGCTTTTTGGAGCAAATGCACAAACTTTCCCATCAGTTATCAAATGGGAAGGACTTTCACTTGCCGGAGGCAAACTCAATCTTTCAGGTGAGACAATCATTACTATCTTAGTATGTATAGTGATAATGGTTCTGCTTATGCTTTTCGTTCAGAAAACAAAACCGGGACAGGCTATGCGTGCCGTGTCTGAGGACCGTGGAGCAGCACTCCTTATGGGTATCAATGTAAACGGAACTATTGCACTCACATTTGCAATCGGTTCAGGACTTGCCGCAATCGCCGGTGTGCTTTTATGCTCAGCTTATCCAAGTCTTACACCTTACACCGGTGCAATGCCTGGTATCAAAGCCTTTGTCGCTGCCGTATTCGGTGGTATAGGTTCAATCCCCGGTGCATTTATAGGCGGTATCCTCTTAGGTATTATTGAGATATTTGGTAAAGCCTACATTTCATCACAAATGGCAGATGCGATTGTTTTTGCCGTACTTATCATTGTCCTTCTCGTCAAACCGACAGGACTCTTAGGCAAAAAAATTCAGGAAAAAGTATAGGAGGCAGATATATTATGTCAAAGAAATTATCTAAACAAAAATTAAATGATATTATCACTTATGGTATAGTTATAGCTGCTTTTGTCATAATGCAGATTCTTATAAATGCAGGAGAGATTTCCTCTCTCTTTCAGGGACTCATGGTTCCTCTTTGTACTTATATAATACTCGCCATTTCCCTTAATCTCGTTGTAGGTATTCTCGGCGAATTAAGCCTTGGTCATGCAGGTTTTATGTGTGTCGGTGCATTTACAAGTTCATTCTTTTCAAAAGCTATGCAGGACACTATTACAAATTCGACTGTGAGATTTCTTCTTGCACTTCTCATTGGAATAATCACGGCAGCAATCTTTGGAATCATCATTGGTATTCCGGTATTGCGATTAAACGGTGATTACCTTGCCATCGTTACACTTGCGTTCGGTGAGATAATCAAAAACCTTGTAAATGTCCTTTTTATAGGAAAGGATTCAAAAGGATTTCATTTTTCAACAAAAGATGCCGTAAGTTTAAATATGGAACCTGATGGAAAGATTATATTAAATGGACCTCAGGGAATAACCGGTACACCTAATGACTCAACTTTCTTTATCGGTTTTATACTTATTCTCGTAACATTATTTATAGTATTAAACCTCATTCATTCAAGAGACGGTCGTGCGATTATGGCAATAAGAGACAACAGAATTGCCGCTGAGTCTATCGGTATCAATATTACAAAATACAAACTTATGACATTTACAATATCAGCAGCAATGGCAGGTGCAGCAGGTGTTCTTTACGCACACAACCTCTCAAACCTCACAGCCAACACAAACAACTTCGGTTACAATATGTCAATAAACATCCTTGTATTCGTAGTTCTCGGCGGTATCGGAAATATCAGAGGCTCTATCATAGCCGCTGTCGTGCTTACACTTCTTCCTGAGCTTTTGCGTGGAATGTCAGACTACCGTATGCTCATATATGCTATCGTGCTTATAGTCATGATGCTCTTTAACTGGGCACCAAAAGCTATCGAATGGCGCGAAAAACACCTTTCATTTAAAAAGAATAAAAAGGAGGCGGCATAGTATGGAAACTTTATTAGATGTTCAAAATCTTGGTATTTCTTTTGGTGGTCTCCGTGCCGTAAACAACTTCAGCATAAATATTGGCAAAGAGCAGCTTTACGGACTTATCGGACCTAACGGTGCAGGAAAAACAACTATATTCAACCTCTTGACAGGTGTTTACAAACCCGACAGCGGAAAGATAATCTTAGACGGTAATGACCTTACGGGAAAATCCACAATAGAGATAAACAAATCCGGAATAGCAAGAACATTCCAGAATATAAGACTTTTTTCACAGCTTACCGTGCTTGACAATGTTAAAACAGGACTTCACAACAACCACCATTATTCAACGCTTGACAGCATACTTCGTCTTCCACGCTATCACAAAGTCGAAAAGGAAATGAATGATATTGCAATGGAACTGCTTGAAGTGTTCGGACTTAAGGATGATGCGAATGTCCAGGCTCAAAATCTCCCTTACGGACAGCAGAGAAAACTTGAGATTGCAAGAGCACTTGCCACAAACCCAAAACTGCTTCTGCTCGATGAACCGGCTGCCGGCATGAATCCAAATGAAACAGAAGAACTTATGGATATGATAAAATTCGTAAGAGACCATTTCCATATGACTATTCTTCTTATTGAACACGATATGAAACTCGTAAGCGGCATCTGTGAACAGCTTACCGTACTTAACTTCGGCGAGGTGCTTGCACAGGGCGACACATCAGATGTGTTAAATAACCCGCAGGTTATTAAAGCTTATCTGGGTGAATAAATAGAGAAACTCCATAGGAGACATTCTCCATAGGAATTTCTTGTGTAAACCACTATGTTGTTGAGTTTGGATTGCAGCATCTTTTTAATTTTAGAAATGAGGGATAAATTATGGCAATGCTTGAAGTTAAAGATTTGGAAGTTTATTATGGAATGATACAGGCGATTAAAGGTATCTCTTTTGAAGTGAATAAAGGTGAGGTTATCGCTCTTATCGGTGCCAACGGTGCAGGTAAGACTACTACCCTACACACGATAACAGGACTTCTCTCTCCTAAAAAAGGAAGTGTTATGTTTGAGGGAAAAGACATAACAAAGATACCTGCACATAAAATAGTATCAATGGGAATGGCTCATGTCCCTGAGGGGCGACGCGTTTTTGCAGACTTAAGCGTATATGAAAACCTTAAATTAGGAGCATACACTAGAAAAGACAAAGAAAACTTAAACAAAGACCTTGAAAGCATATATGAAAGATTTCCAAGACTTGCCGAGAGAAAGAACCAGTCGGCAGGAACATTGAGCGGTGGTGAACAGCAGATGCTCGCCATGGGACGCGCACTCATGTCAAAACCATCAATCATCCTTATGGATGAGCCGTCAATGGGACTTTCACCAATCCTTGTAAATGAGATATTTGATATTATCGAGTCTATAAGCAAATCCGGTACAACTGTTCTTCTTGTAGAACAGAACGCAAAAAAAGCTCTCTCAATCGCAGACAGGGCATATGTACTTGAAACAGGAAAAATCGTAACAAGCGGCAAAGCAAGTGAATTACTTGAAGATGACTCGATAAAGAAAGCTTATCTGGGAGAATAAATAGCCAAGCTCTAACGAGCTTGGCATTAGAAGAATGTATAGGCATCTTTATCAAGATGCCATTATACATTCTTCTGCAGAACACTACTTATTGAGTAAAATAAATAGATAAGCTCCATAGGAATTTCATTCCATAGGAGCTTGGCTATGTAAACCACTACTTTTTATTTTTATTCAAAATATATATTTGCGAAACTATCGTAATATCTGATTAAATTGCAGTCAGTTTCGCAACTATTCACAAAACAAAAGGAGGTATCACTATGGGAAATATGGTTATTACGGTTTCTCGCCAGTACGGCAGCGGCGGTAAAACTATCGCTGCCATGCTTGCCCAGAAACTTGGTATCAACTGCTACAGCCGTGAAATTTTGAAGATGGCTTCTGAGGACAGTGGCATTAATGAAAGACTTTTCGGTATGTCCGATGAAAAAATCCGTCATGCAGGCTGGTTCAAGACTTTAAGCCGCCCTTACACGGGCGAACTTCTTCCACCTGAGGATAAGGGCTTTGTCTCCGATGACAATCTTTTTAATTATCAGGCTAAGACAATCAAAGAACTTGCCGAAAAAGAATCCTGCATCATTGTCGGAAGATGTGCAAATTACATATTAAGAGACAATCCTGATGTACTGAGTGTTTTTGTTCATGCTGATGATGATTTCTGTCTTGCAAGGGCTATGGAGCGTAACAGTTTCAGCGAAAAAGAAACTAAAAAATTTATTGAACGCACTGACAAATACCGTTCGGACTTTTATCACTATCACACGGGACATCACTGGACGGATGCGAGATATTATGACCTCTGTCTTGACAGTTCAAAACTCGGTTTTGAGAAATGTGTCGAGGAGATAGAAGCTTATGCTAAGATAAGATTTAGAAAGTAAAGGATTTTTATTGCTTTGAAAACCCAGTGTACTGACCTGATGACTTTTAGTTAAATAACTTAGGATAAATTTTCAGTCTGCAAGACGGAAGAATGAGCCGTAGCGGGCTACGGCGATTGATGACAACGAAGCAGATGGAAATTTATACAAGTTATTTGGCAAAATATCAACAAGTCCGTACACTAGGAGCATACTGCCGATTTTCACGGTAGTATGCTCCTGACTGTTTTTGATTATATTTACAAACACTCCTACAACAGAAGCTTTGCCTCTCTCAATACAAGACTCTCATTTTTTCTCCATATCGAAGAAAATTGCGAAATCGGCAACGGACAGCCTGCTACACCTATCTCAAGTGTTATACACGGTGATTTAATCTTTTCCATCACATAATCACGCATACTTCCGACACTAGGACCGCTTGAAGAACCATAACTGTCCCCGCTTGCATATCCTGTTATCTTTCTTGCAAGCCGGTACATTTTCTGTGTTTCTTTTTTAACTTTTCCGCTTCCGCCGCTTCCAAATACTATAGAGCCCATAGCATGATAATTTACGACACCTTTTAATGTCTTGTTATTTTTTAACTGTTTTAACAATCCTGCGATTGCCTTTGTTTCCGGCTCACTTGCTGCCGATGGTCCTGAAAATCCCTCACTTCCACGCTTTCCACCATGATTTGCCTTAAAATGCGAATTTGAATTTCTGTTAAGGTCAACTCCTCTGGCATTTGCTTTCCATGTCGCCGTATGTGATGCACCAGACATTTTATACAGAGCCTTACGAAGCTTTTTGTCTCTTATCTTTGAAATTCCAAACTGAGAAATTGTTGTACCGTCAGGATTTGCCATCGGAATATAATGTACCGCCATCTTATTTAAAACATTTTTTACTTTTACTCCCTTGACACTTCCATTGTAATTTTTAAGGTAACTTTCTATCTGTGCCATACAAAGCTGTGCCGTCATATATTCCCTTGCATGAATATTTCCAATAACAAGCAATGTCTTTTTGGCTTTCTTGTTTCCTATGACAACATCATATATTTTTCTTTTATCATTTGATTTTCCCACAACTTTTACACTGACATAATCAGAATAAGTATTTTTAAATGACTTTATATCACCGCACATCTCACTGTAACTGTACTTCTGATGTTTTGTGTTCACAAAATTTGCAATCCTGAAACTTTTAGCATTTGAATTACTTGCATATGTCTTTCCATCGTATGTCCTTTGTGACTTAACATAATACTTATATCTTTTTCCTGCCACAACCTTTTTATCCGTAAATTTTAATTTGGTTGTTTTTGTGACTATTTTATACCCATTGTTATTTGTCTTTTTATATAAAATATACTTTTCTGCACCGGTCGACCTGCTCCAGCTTATCTTTACTTTTTTACTGCCCAGTCTTGTAAAACTTATCTTGCTCTGCAGGGATTTCAGGCTCCTCGATGACGGGACCCGATGAAACCTTTGTCTCGTTCTTTCTTATAATATCTTTCTTTGCCACAGTCAAAACCTCATTGTCAGTTTTTGCTGCTGCTGATACCTTTCTGTCCGCATTTGCCGCATATGAAATACTGCTCACTGCCATAGTCATCGCAAGTGATAATGCTATTAACTTGTACTGTTTTTTATTCATTTGTTTTTCCTTTCTTTTTTAATAAATTTTATTTGTATATCTCTTAATCAAGCTGATATTCACAATCTGCATTTTGATAAATTTTGGTTGTATATTTCTTAATCAAACTGTTATTTTCCATACGCTTTGCCACCTGCTTGATAGTTTTAAATTTTATGTGCAATCACCTTGCATTTTTTCTTACAAAAGGCAATTCCATAAATCATAATATCATGTCTGTCATCGTTTTTCAGATATTCATCATATCTTTTTTCTTTAATCTGGGTGATTGCTTTTTCACAGGCTTTATCCATTCCCGAAAATGTCTTTGAATATTTAAGTTCAATAATGATACCTGCGTCAAAGTCTTCTGTTTCAACTATTATGTCGGCGAAACCGTCTCCTGCTTCAACATTTGATTTTACGAGCCAGTCTGCATTTCCTACCAAAAGTCCAACCAAAAGTGTATGATAAGAACTTTCTTTTTCCTCGTCCCTTGCCTTTGTGTCGAAAACACTTATCGAATTGCTTAGTGTCCTGTTCAGATAATTCTCAACCGCCTTTGTGTCTCCCTCATCAAATGCTTTCCAAAAGTTTTTTAACTGTTCTGTGTTGCTCATTACTGTTCTCTTAAACCATTCTTTTATCTGAAGTTTATAAACCTCCCTGACCTCTTTATTCGGAATAACAAGCTTATACGCACCACTTTCAGTCATACCAGTCTGAGTCAGATACCCCGTTGTAAATAATACACTCCAAAGATTGTCGATAGTAGTATCGATTTCATCATATGTCAGTTCAAGACTGACCTGCTTCTCGATTGTCTCACCTGAAACCAGCCGCTCGATTTCATCCCTTGTAGTCTTATTTGCCTTATCGATAAAGCGTTTGACAAGTCCGTTTCCGCTTGTATTTATCCAGTATGACTGCGGTTTTGCATCCGGTTCACCGCACAGTCTGTCTACATGATTTATAACATCCCACGGGCAGTAAACATCAGCATCACCAAAGTGATAACCGTCATACCATTCTTTTGTCTCTGAAATATGCTCCAAAAGACCGTATGACTCCAAAAGTGTTTGCACTTCTTCATCCGTAAACCCAAACTGCTCGTCAAAGCGTGTATCTGCGATTGAAAGCACTTTAAAATTATTTAATCCTGTAAAAATACTTTCTTTTGAAACGCGGAGACACCCTGTCAAAACGGCAAACTGTAAAAAATCATTGGTTTTAAGTGCGTCCCCAAACATTGCTCGTATAAGTGATACCATTTCTCTGTAATAGCCATTCTGAAATGCTTTATCTAAAGGAACATCATATTCATCTATAATTATTATTGTCTTTTTACCATAATGTTTATAAAGGAGTTCAGATAATAATCTCAATGCTGACGCAAGAATATTTACATCCATTGAATATCTGCCATTATCTAAACGGATAAGTGTCTTATATCTCTCTTTTTCATTTACCGTTAATTTTTCACTATCCAATAAAAAATAAAATCTTTCGGCTTCTCTGCCAATAATCTCAACAAATCTGTATAATGCTGTCTCAAAGTCAAGCCCCTCAACATTTTTAAGTGAAATAAATATAACCGGAAATTTTCCCATATATTCCTCACAGATTTTTTTATTATTTTTAATATATAATCCGTCAAACAGTGATTCATCTGTTCCGATTTCAAAAAAATAACGCAGCATACTCATATTTAAAGTTTTCCCAAATCGCCTTGGTCTGGTAAAAAGATTTACCTTTCCCCACTTTTCAAGAAGCTGCTCCAACAATTTTGTCTTATCAATATAGTAAAATTCTTCCTGTCGTATTTCCTTAAAATCCTCAATCCCCACCGGCAGTTTAATTTTTCTTCCCATAATTTTTCATTCCTCCATAAATCAATAAGTCAATGACATTCGTCATACACTTTGCTACTTGCTCATATAAAGTTTGTGCTACGCACAATCCGCTTCCAGTTCCATCACAATCACCTGATTGAAGAGTCCCCCATCACCCAAAGGTAATTAATTTCTATCAGACATTAGTTCCTATTTAACGGCTTTTAGGCATTATATAAACTCACTGAACATACCCCCATTTTAACATTACATATAATAAATAGCAAACAGGAGTATGTCATCATTTCAACATACTCCTGTCATAATTTATATATTTAATTTAACGCCTTAACATACTTTATATTAAAATGCAACCATAGTACAAAAACCTGCTTTTATGTTTGTAACAGTTCAGCCTTGCATTACTTATGTTTTTCATACTATCTCGCACATTTATACTGAAGGTCTTCCCATCTTCTGTCTACTTCTGCCTGGAACTGGGCTATCAGGTCCTCGTTTCCTTTTTTGAAAAGATGTTTAAATCTTCCCTGTTCTCTTAAGAAGTCTTCGATAGGAAGTTTCTTCTTTGGCTCATATGAGAGTATCCATTTTCCATGGTCTACCTCAAAGAGTGGCCAGTAGCAGGTTTCTACGGCAAGTTTGCATATTTTCATTATCTCTGATGCATCATATCTCCATCCTCTTGGACATGGTGTCATGATGTTTAAGAAACTTGCTCCCTCTGTGTAGATTGCTTTTTCTGATTTTCTGTGAATATCTTTAAAATCCTGTAAGAGTGTTGTCTGTGCAACATATGGTACATCATGGTCTGCAATGATGCTTGCAAGGTCTTTGCGGTTCTGCATCTTACCGTTAGACTGCGTTCCTACAGGTGTTGTTGTCGTGTCTGCATACATTGGTGTTGCTGATGAACGCTGAATACCTGTGTTCATGTATGCACCGTTGTCGTAACACACATATACCATGTCATGTCCTCTCTCCATTGCTCCTGAGAGTGACTGAAATCCTATATCATATGTTCCACCGTCACCACCAAATGTGATAAATTTGAATGTTTCGTCCTTTGGAAGTTTCCCTCTCTTTTTGAGTGCCTTGTATGCTGTTTCAACACCACTGAGTGTTGCTCCTGCATTTTCAAATGCGTTGTGTATATAACTGTCCTCCCATGCCGTATATGGGTACATGAATGAAGATACCTCCAGACAACCTGTTGCATTTCCTATAACTGCCCTATCTCCCTCATGAAGTCCTCGAAGCACGGCACGAACTGCTATCGTCGCACCACAGCCTGCACACATACGGTGTCCCGGTGCAAGACGCTCTGGTTTATTCATCATTGTTTTTAAACTGTAATCGCTCATTATGGCCTCCTATTATTTGCGTAATCCGATATACTGATATTGCTCTACTTTCTTTCCGTTCTCTACTGCTTCTTCAAGCTCAGCAAATATATCATATACTTCATTTACCGTGAAATCCCTGCCTGCAAGACCATAAATATAATTTACGGCTTCTATCATAACTTTACTTCTGTAAAGTCCTGCTGTAACTTCACTTCCAAGAGGTCCGCCGTTTCCATTGTAGCTTTCACAACGGTCCATAATTGCGACTGCCTTACAGCCTTTGAGTGCTTTTGCTATCTCCTCTGCCGGGAACGGACGGAATACTCTGAGTTTAAGCACTCCCACTTTCTTTCCCTGCTCACGAAGATTGTCAACTGCCTCTTTTGCCGTTCCTGCTGCCGAACCCATGATAAGCATGATATAATCGGCATCTTCTGTCTTATATTCTTCAAAAAGTCCATACTCCCTGCCTGAAATCTCTTTAAATTTCTTTGCCACTTCAAGTATAACTTCTTTTGCGTTTTCTAATGCTGTCTCCTGATTTTTCTTTGCTTCCATAGCATAATTTGTCACTGAATAAGGACCTACTGCTATAGGCTTACCCGGATTTAAAAGATACTCTTCAGGCTCATATTCACCGACGAAATCTTTTACAAGCTCATCCTCCATAAGCTCAATATTTTCAACAGCATGGCTTGTGATAAATCCGTCCTGACATATCATAATAGGAAGATGCACCCTCTTATCCTCTGCGATAGGATATGCCTGAATGAAATTGTCATATGCCTCCTGATTGTTCTCTGCATATATCTGAATCCATCCTGTATCTCTCGCACCCATACCGTCTGAATGGTCGCAGTTAATATTTATAGGACCTGAAAGTGTACGGTTTACAAGTGTGAGTGCAAGCGGAAGTCTGTTTGATGCTGCAAGAAGAAGTTCCTCCCACATAAGTGCAAGTCCTGCCGATGATGTTGCAGTAAGACTTCTTGCTCCTGCTGCCTCTGCTCCGATTGCAGCACTCATTGATGAATGTTCACTCTCTACCGGGATAAACTCTGTATCCATCTCACCGTTTGCAATATATGTAGATACCATCTGCGGTATTTCTGTTGAAGGTGTTATAGGAAATGCCGGCATAACATCCGGATTTACCTGACGGATAGCATATGATACTGCCTCGTTTCCTGACATACGTTCTTTAATAGCCATTATTCTACGCCCTCCTTCATCTCAATCGCCCCAAATGGACAGACTTTTGCACATATTCCACAGCCCTTGCAATGGTCATAATCAAAATCAAGTCTCTTTCCGTCAACAACCGGAATACTCACATCCGGACAGACAGGTGCACAGAGTAAACACTGTTTGCATAAATCTGCTTTAAATACCGGTGTATTTGTTCTCCACTCTCCTGTATTAAAAAGCTTTGAAGTTCCTCCGGCAAATACCATAAGACCCTCTGTAAGCTCACCGACAGGAGTTTGTTCATTTATTTTTGTAATATCGGTTCTCATTTTTTTCTCCAATCAATTTATTTGTTTATCAGGTGATTGCATGATTTTGAAACTAAAATTATATTGCAAAAATTTGTGCAACATATACATTACTGAGAGTATCGCAATTACCTATAGTCATTTATGATTAAAGGGAAATGTAAACCCGTCCCTCATATCATTTTTAATTTTAAATATATTTTAATGAAATAAGTCTGCCTTTTTTAAGTTTGTGATATTTACATTTTTTCATATCAGGAAAAATTTGTGCCCTGCATTCCTGATGCAGAGCACATTGTGTATTTTCATACACTTAGGACAACTTATTTTTGGCATTTATTTCTTGTCAGCTATTTATTATGTACTTTTATCTATGCAATAATGCTATGCAGTCATGCTGTGCAATAATGCTATGCAGTCATGCTATGCAGTCATGCTCATATCTTTGTCGATATCTTCTGCAAGTGTATCAAATGTCATCTCAAGAGCTTCCATATTTCCGTCAATGACCTCAGGCTTCTTTGCAAATTTGTGCTGGTATGAAGCTCTCATTTCTCTAATAAATGTATCTCTCGGCATTACATTACTTACTGCAACTACTGCTGCGAGCATCGGTGAGTTAGGGAAATTCTTTCCAAGTGTCTTTACTGAGATGTGTCTTGCATCTACAGTGTAAACCTTTCCCTCATAGCCATTGAGCTTATCCTTAATCTCGTCTCTTGACTTTGGTGTGTTGATAATGATAGCACCGTCTTTCTTAAGACCTGCCGTAACATCAACTGAGTCAAGGAGTGTCTCATCTACAACAACCACATAATCAGGTGTGTATATATTAGAATGAATACGGATCTTGTCTTCACTAATTCTATTGTAAGCCGTAATAGGTGCACCCATACGCTCCGGACCATACTCAGGAAATCCCTGAACATACTGTCCTGTCTTAAATGCTACATCTGCAAGAAGTAAAGCTGCTGTCTTTGCTCCCTGACCGCCACGACCATGCCATCTGATTTCAATTCCGTTATTCATGATTATTTCTCCTCATATAATATCTTTCAGATACATAAATAACATGTATCTCAGTTAAAAAGTTACCAAATCACTATTGCATTAAGATGAATCAAATTCATCTTAATAATGTTTTTTTCTCAAGTGCAAATACCATTATATACGCAATAAAAAAAAAGTAAATACCTTTCATTCAATTATTTTCATTTAATTGATGAAAGATATTCACTTAAAATCATTTTAGTTTTTCATATTTTAAAACAACGAACAGATAATCCTTACTATACCGGCACTATCCTGATAATATTATAATTATCACACTTTAAAAAAGCTCCTTTTTCTATTGCCACTGATTTCTTTATATATACTTTTATCCCTTTGTTTCCTGCAAAAACTCTTACAGGTAAAGTGTCCACAGTATCATTGAGTATCACGGATTTTATTGAAAAACTCTGCGAAGTTCCACTTGGCAGTGAATTAAATGCATTATCACTGATATACTTTACTTCATCAGGTATAGTTATCTCCACATTTTCCTTTTCACCGATATAACCACACAGTTCACCATCATCGAGCATTATCAGCATATCATCTTTTATCACTGCATAATTCATCCTTACGAGTTCTTTTGCAAGTGACTTTCTCCATATAAAATACGACTCCCATAATTTTTTTATTGTATCTTTGTCAAGTTTATCAGACTTGAACTTCACTTCAATATCCGTACATTTTTTGAACATAGCATCCGTAACATTATGATATGATGAGCTTTGTCCTTCAATACTTTTAAAAGTTGACGGAAAAACAACTTTTTCTATGCGACCACACCCACCATATATATAATATTCAGCTTTTCCATTAATATATCCATCTGAAGTATATGTATAACTATCTATACAAACTGTTTCACAACCTTCAGCAATATCAATCTCTTTTCTTCCATATGGTACAGCTTCAAGTCTCTTTCCGTCCTTTGAATATATACATCCATCTATGCTTTTATAATATGGATCTGTTTCTAAAACTTCAAATTCCTCGCAGTCTCCCACTCCTGCCCGACACCGAGAATCAAAATTTGTTGAAAATTTCACTTTTTTAACAATATTTGAATTATTTCCTCCCAATATCAAAGTACCAACTGTATCTTTTTTATTTGCTTTTTTTTGAGGTGATTTTGTCCAAAAATTTCCAGGCACCGTTATCTCCTCAAGATTTTTGCAATTGTGAAGCATACCATATCCTAAGCTTCTTGCATTTTTAGGAATCGTTATTTTTTTCACTCCTGTATTATAAAAAGCCATTGCACCAATTTTTTTTACAGTGGACGCTATTGTTATAACTGTTGCTTTATTGCAGTTTTTGAAAGCATCTTCCGGCAGCTCTGTTACTCCTTTTTTAATAACGATTTTTTTAATCTTCTTTTTCTGTGCTGCTTTTGGCATGGCACTCTCAGGCATTTTTCCTTTACCTGAAACCGTAAATGTGCCATTCTTCAATGTGGAACTTACTTTTTTTACTGATGTATTTTTTGCCGATACCTTTTCTGACATAAAAAATCCGCAACATAAGCACAAACTGCAAATCATTCCGATATAAATAAATATTTTTTTAATGCTTTTATTATTTACCATAACCAGCCCCTCCTTTATAAGTTGACAAGCTTAACATAACCATAACTTCCTAGATCAAATGCATTATCTTTTATCTGTATATTATTGCTTTTTATATATATAACTGCATATTCTTTTGAATTATCATCTGTCAAACCTGCTTTTGACAAGTCACCCCCAAATGCTGATGTATCTATACATTCCACCGAACTTCCAAGCGTCATGCTGCATATGGTATATCCTGCAAATGCGTTAGAGCCTATTGTTTTAACATTATCAGGTATCACAAGTCCGTCTATTTTTTCCCGTGTTGAAGCATCATCAATATTGCTGCCCTCTTTCATAATATAGCCGCACAGATAACCACCACTAAGCATTAGCATACGCTCATTTTCTTCATTTAACTTTGCAAACCCCTTTCTAAGCAGTTCATCCTTTAATGAGTTTTTCCAATACTTATTTGTTCTCCACAAGTTCTGTATTGACTGATCATCAAGATAATCCATATTTAATGTCACTTTTATATTTTTACATTCATAATGTTCTGAATCCACCAAAGTATCATCAAATGTTATTTTTTTGACTGTTTTTGGAAATACTATCTCACTCATTGTACTGTCCATAAAATACATCTCATACCCATAACTTCCTGCTGTTACTATTGTGCACTTATCTGATATAACCACCCTTTTTCTTCCAAGCGGTATCCTTAAAAGTGTCTTTCCGTCTTTTGAATATAACAATCCGTTCACACTCT
>ERZ839767.1252-NODE-1252-length-39601-cov-5.825343_pt1 | contig 39601 bp, 40 predicted proteins | sample MGYA00519879_ERZ839767 | MGnify/ENA primary metagenome ERZ839767 (study PRJEB31850, sample SAMEA3708852) | human gut metagenome | biome: human gut; feature: human-associated habitat; material: faeces | place: China | collected 2014 ... | reverse complement strand
CTGTTAGACATAGACTTTTTCAGGTTGATGAAGATTGGGCTAAAGCACATGATTTTAATATCCAATTATATAAAAAACGACTGGACTGTTTGAGTCTTTCGCCTAGTAGCAACAAATGGATTAATGCAACCCATATTCCTTTAACAACTAAAGAAAATAAGATTAGAAATGCAAAAGATGAGATTATTACAGATATACAGAAATTAGAAGAAGAATTACCTAAAAATTGCGAACAAAATAAAGACTATGTATTTCCATTTGACGATGCTTATATAAAAACAGATTGCGGAAATATCAAGATTAAAGAAATCAAGTTTGAATATGAGAATCATACAGAAACAAAACAGATTAAAATTGATGCACAAAACATAACCAAGGCAATACTTAAAAATACGATCAGTAAGGAGGTACAGTTAATAGGGAAGACATATATGGGCTATAAGTCCCAAATGAAGTAGTTTGTTCTTTACTTTATGTAAAAATTCGGACTGAATAATATCGAATAACAACGATATTTTATCCCTCTATTAACGATAAGTAATGGTTTACAAAATAAAAGGAGAGGATTTCCCTCTCCTCCATAAAAAATCCACATTACACCTCCAACTCCTTCAACGGCAACCCATAATTATATTGTCTGAAAAATCCTTTGTGGATAAGTTTCAAACCAAGGGTTTGATAATACTTGTAGTCATCATCCTCGGTGCAGAGGTATTTGTAACCATAGCGTGGGGCATATTCTTTGAAGAATCGGGCAAGGTCTTTCAGGTTCTCCTGCTGATTCCTTTTGAAGTTGCTGCGCACAATGATAATGCTCCAATCGGGGTAGTGACCTACGCCACAACTGTATTCCCAGAAACGGATGTATAAATCCATTTCGCCTACATGGACAGAAACACAAATGCCGTTGGCGTTGTGCATGACGGAACAACAGTTTCTGTAACCGAATCTCTCACACAAATAGAGATTGAAATCGTAAATAAAATCGGAATAGTTCATAATAATTTGAATTTTGATGGTTAAAAAAATTGATTATAGACTGAAACCTAGCTTGCGTTTCGGTTTCTTTTTCTTCTTTTTAAGCCGGTTGGCCTGTATCGCTTCCTCCGTATCACAATCCGTAGGAGAGGGCGTGAACAATCCCAGACTGATGCCGGAATGATTCTCCTGCTGGTATTCATGACGAGGTTCCTCGCGTATGGTTTCTGCCTGTACCTGACGCTGGTTCATGGTAGCGGAAAGAGCGTTATATCTCAGCTCTTGGTCGATGTTCAGGAAACTGAACTGACGGTCAATCTTGGAACCGCTAAAGGTCAGTTGGTTGCATGTGAACTTGACACCTTGCATCTCTCCGGTCGTGCGACTTAGCTTCCATTGCGTATCAATTCCGTACTTCCGTAAGGCCAGTCGCAGTTCACTCCAGCTTCGAGCGTTCGGAACTTCTCGTTTCAAGGCATGATAGATAAAATACTTTACCTTGTCGTGATGACGCAACCGCATGAAATTGACATGCTCTTTTCCTTCTGCAAAATGCAAGCGGTAACGGGCTGTTAGCATCTTGCAGACCTTTTCGTTCCGGTAGCGGTCGTTCTTGTCGCTGATGGTGCAGCCGTCATTATCCACCCGGTTGTAAACGATGTGACAATGCGGATGATCACGGTCAGTATGCCGGGCGATGATGAACTGCGTGTTCTCAATTCCCATCAGTTTCATATAGTCGTGGGCGATTTTCAACATCAGCCCATCATCGTCACGGATGCGATCCCCGTCCTCTGCGGAGAAGCTCAATGATATATGACCGACCGTGTTCTTGACCTTGCCGTTCAGTAAAGTCTGCAACTCGAATTGCTCCGCTATTTCTTCGGGTGAACCGTAGACACCAACCGCTTTCAGCAGACACGATTTATCTTCTTTCAGCACATAGTTTACGCACCCGGAAAACGATGTACCCTTGACAATCTTACCTATCATCCTTGAGCTGTTTTATGAGTTGTGAAATCTGTTGAACGGCGGTACTGCACTCATCGGCCACACGATAAAAACCGTAAGCATTGGCTCGTCTGGCAAGCTGGTTCAGGTTCGTACTCTCGCCAATCAGTTTTCGGATAATGTCAAGATTTTCTCTCGTAATTCGTTCGCGCACCGTACCGTGTTCGATGAGTGAACGCACTACTTCGCTTTGACTGCGTTTACTGCGTCGGCTGAGTGCTCTGAGCCAACCGAACTGTTCGTCTGTAAGACGGATTGTAACTGTATTTTTCTTGTCCATAATATTTGCTTTTGAGATTAATGATTGTGACCATCGGGAGCCGTCTCACCGTCTTTTGAGGTGAGCAAGTGGCCGGGAAATGTAATACACCGGCATAAACTTGCTCCAGTGAAAAAGAAGTGAATCAGACATCTGACAGTCATCGTTTGAAAAGTTCTTTTCGGGTATGTTGAACCGTTGCTGAAAGCGGTGCTTTCTCCACATTGACAAGCTGTAAATCAAAAGTCTCGACCAGCGTTTTCAAGGCCGGATTCAACGTGATAAGACGATTAAGAATAGCTTCCTTTGTCTCTTCTCTCAGCAGAAAATCGGCGATGTCATAACCCGCATCACGTTCTTCTTTTGTTGCGTTTCTTTCCATAAAATCGAAGAGAGAAACTTCTATTCCCAGGCTCCGGATCATCTCCATTTTACTGTTCCAATAGTCGGTCGCCCCCAGGTCGGGGAAGAGCAGGACACGTCGGTTTCTCAATACGCTTATGGCATCCCGATTGAACGCTCCGTTCTTTCCGCCCGAAGCAATCCAGAGGTATTGCGGCAGATAGAAGCTGGATATCAAAGCGCTTTTCTCACTCTCCACAAGGGCAACCGGACGTTGCTGGTCGGAGGACAAAAGATGTTCACCAAACAGGCATTGCCGGAGGTTGAAATTCTCTTTCTTCAAAATGGAATGCACCCACGTGATGTAGTTGTGCGGCTCTTTAATCCGTCTTCCGTTTTCAGGATTGTAGAGCATCACTTTTCCGGTGCGTACCCGTCCGGAAATATCCACCTGCCAGAAGACTGTAGCTCCCGGCCAATGTTTCGAGGTTCCCACATGGTAGCGCAACATCAGTTCTTCTGTAGCCTCCTGCCCGAAATGGAAACTCAGAAACTGAAACAGCTTGTTCGTGCGATACAACTTCAGGGACTGCCTCATGATTTCCGGCTCAATGAAGGATGGTGCAGGAGACAGACTGATGCGTGGCTTTGACACCGGTACAAACTCTTCGCTCAATCGTTCCTTGGCCATCGGGTTCTCGTCAAAGTACATTTTGGGCGTATAGTTGTAGCCGCACTTTTGTTCATGGTTGCATCGCCCTACATAGTCAGGAAAGCTGATTTGTTTTTCCGTATCGATGTATTTGGCAAAACAACTTTTGCGGTGGCAGTTCGGGCATGTATGCCGGGTGCTGACACCTTTGTATGGTTCTAATGTAAATCTGTAGTTCATTTTCCTTTCTGTTTGGATGTTACTATGCACATTTTCGCAACTTCACAAACCCCTCGGTTGCGAAAATGTGCATAGTAACAGGTTTATTTACTGTATTCTCCATGATTCTCTTTTCTGAATAATGTTCCGATGTGTCGTTTTAGAAACATCTTGAAGGCATGCTCCTTCATCCCGTAACTTTCAGCAATGCCGATACCTTCTGCCGTGGTAAATCTCTGAGGCAGGTTCAGGTAGATGTTGCGGTGCAATTCGCTCAACTGTTCCTGGCTGACGGCAGTCTGCACTTTTACGGCTGTAGTCCGAAAATATTCAGTCAGCAGGATGGCACGGTTCACGCTTTCAAGGTCAATCGTATGCTTGTCGCACTCTCCGCAAGTCCATCGGGCAAGCTGGATAATCAGACAAAACCGGATAATGTAGATTTCCAGTTTGCAGTAAATACCTACCAACGCATCATTGGTTTCCATATCACATTGGCGGGCATTTTCATGCTGCCAACCGTAAAGCCGTTGCTTGGCATCATCATCGAATGGCAGGCATTGAGGCTGCAACTCATTATTCTCGTCATGCGGACAATCCTGTGCGATCAGCTTGTCGATAATCTGTTGCCACTGGATTTCCAGTTCTTCAGGAGTTTCCCGGTCGTTCCATCTGCTTTTCAAGGTAGATTCAGGCATCACGAAAAGGATACGGTCAATAAAACCGTTACTCGAACGCTCGCCTTTAACCAGTTCGCCCAAAATCTTCTTTTGGATGGTACCGATAACAGAGATATAGGGACGTCTGATAAAAATGGAACTTTGCATACTCTTGCGGTCAGAAATCGTTGGCTTGGCATTGAACACTGAAAGCCAGAATTGTTCTTCCGAACCATTATTATAACGGTTGAAATTCTTGAACCAGGCCGACAGCTCGTCCGACCAAAGGCAGAGTCCTCTGGGATTCTGGGCATGTATCAGGCTCAATCCTTCGGGAGTGATATCCGAAACAAGAAAGCGTCTGCGCACGGGAGCCTGCGGAAACTCATCCAGACTGGCTTCCATGCGTTCCTTTTTGCTCATGGACATAGTGCGTTCATACTCGGCATACAGCTTCTGATACTCCTGATTCTGACAATAGTCATGTTCAATGAACGGCTGGAAAGCGAAACTCAGCGGATGACTCTTATTGGCTCCAGGTCGTCCAATCAGTGCCATGTACAGAATGGGACTTTCCAGCCAGTTGCGCTTCACCTGCACCAAATGGGAGTTGCCAATCCCCACGGCAATGGCCGCAAGGATAGCCGCAGCGACATAATCCACGGGATAGCCCTGACAATCATGTAAACTGCCAATGATACGCTGAATCCTGATAGGAAAGACTTCTATCGGGAACTCACCGCCGGACATCTTGGCTCCGATGCGCACAGCCTCGCCGATAATACCTTCTGCTGTTAATTTGGAGGTTTCCATAGCCGTGCAAATCAAAAGTTATACCCTCCCTTTGGTTTGCGTTTTGCCCCATGTATTATCTCCGCTGCCTGTTCTTGAAGCGACATTGCCCGCATCTGCTTGCGGCCGGCCTCAATCCATTGCAGCAACTCATCTTCATAGAAGTAGAGTTTTTTCCCTTTTTTATAGGCTGGAATCAGTCCTTTACGCGCAAGTGTGTAAATGGTAGGCTTTGCCTTACGTGTGATTTTACAGGCTTCGTCAATTTCAACAAGACGGTGCTTGTCGGAAGAAGCCTGCGGTTGCAATGCCGCCACCATTTGCCGGATTTGTTCCATCTGTTCTGTGAGATAACCTACCGCCTGCGGCAGCTTATCAAAAGTGATTTGTTCGTTTGCCATACGTACTCGTTTTTAATTGTTCGCTGGCAAAGGAAATTGGTGTTTTGATGGTGGAAAACATCACCGGAATATAACTATGAGATAACTTTTGATGGTGATTATAGAATATATCGTGAGATTTTTTATATCTTTGCAACCGTATTAGATCTTTGACAGACTGAAGAAGGCTTTGGAAACTAAAATTATGCTAAAACCTAAAGCGAATTATCGCGCCAAGCTATTGGTAAAATGTGGTGGATACAGTTTTGAAACGCAACAGAATGGAAGACAAGAACATTTCATACAGTTTGTCTGCTGTTTTATGTTGTCTGATTGAACAAGCCATATCTACTTCGTTAATTTGTGTTTATTTTTTTAGCACGTGAAAATAGAGAGTACAATGGAAGCAATGTCTAAGCATATTTTAGTTAGGCCATATTGATTTTAGCACGTGGCAATATTGCCCGAACTAAAAAATTATGCTTATGGCTAAAAAAAATAAGAAGCCTTCAAAGAGAGGGAAGAAGGCTAACAAAGTTTCCCTCCATTGTTCTCCAATGATTGTAACACAGGAGAAGAAGATTAAAAAGTGGACAAAATGGATTAAAGCTATTGTCATACTTTTAAAAGCACTAATTCAATTATCAATTACAATGAGACCTTTGATAGAATGGTGCAAATCTTTTTTTGAATTGTTATAATCAGCTCTCTAATTTCTTTTTTTCTGATGATAACAAGCGAAAAGCATTTATTATATATTTTAGGTGTTAACAAAGAGCAGTTAGATTACTTGTTGGCACATATAGAAGATTACTATTATTCTTTTGAAAGAGTAAAACTCAATAAGTTTACAGGTAAACCAAAGAAGAATAGTAATGGAGAAATTGTAACTAGACAAATTAATTCATCTAAAGGAAAACTAAAAGAGGTTCAAGCTCGTCTATATGATTTTATGTCAAAACAAGTTGAAATGCCTCAATATGTATATGGTGGTGTTCAAGGGAAAAATAATGTGCGTAATGCTCGTTTTCATCAAGGGAATAAATATATCTTTACAACTGACTTAAAATCATTTTTTCCATCAATTTCTCATAAGCAAGTTTTTCAAATGTTTCTCCGAGAGGGGTGTACGCCTACTATAGCAAGAATATTAACCAAACTAACAACACTTAAATATCAAGTACCGCAGGGTATTCCAACATCAACATTTATTGCTAATATGGTTTTTAAACCTACAGGTTTGGAAATTGATCAGTTAGCAAAGGCGCATCATATTAAATTTTCAATGTTTGTTGATGATATTACATTGTCATCTAAATCAGACTTCAAAAATTTAATCCCAGATTTTCTTTCTATCATTAAAAAGAGCGGGTTCAGAATTAGTCATAAAAAGACTCATTATCAAACTAAAAATCCAATTATAACAGGCGTTATATGTCAAAACAACAGACTTCTCGCTCCTTTAGGCTACAAAAAGAAAATCGCAATATTATCAAAATATCCAATAGAGAAGTCTATAAAAAATAAATTGCAAGGAATAAATGCTTATTTGTCAACAATCAAAAATGTAAATCGATCCCTATAATTATAGTACTCCTTGTGTAAATGTATTACTATATATTTAACAGTTTACGATATTCCCTTATCTAACTTAATGTAACACGCAGATTCTGTATGTGACATTTTACGTTCAATCGTTGAGATCTCCAAGTCACGAAGGGTATGGGCAAAAATATTCTTGATGAATGTGGCTGTGTGAATGCGCTTTTTGCTGAACGCTTTACCAATATTCCATCCAAAGTGCATTATATCAATGCTTTTAAGTTGTGAGTCAATCTTTACAGGCGATATCTTTTGTAAGGTATCGCCTGTACTATATTCTGTAATGTATGCACATAGACGGTTAAGGTCTTCTTCACTCATATAGGCAACCATTGTTTGCTTCGTATAGTTGAGAACCTTTTCCAATTTGGTTTGAATAGCATGATTCTTTTCTGCGATAGCATTGGTTCGCATAACTTCATATTCTGAAGGTTCAGAGATTGTTTCTTCAGTGGTAGGAGCAGGTCCAATGACATTGGGAGTAGCCTGGCTTGAGTCTTCGATTGTAAGGTCTTCCGAAACAGAAACGGCGTCATTGTTATCTTTCATCTTTTGAAAAGCAGAGAAACGAAATAGAAAAGTTTCTATGCGTGGCAGCAGAAACTGATTGAAAGTTATCTGCAAACTGGCATATAGTGCTGTCAATACAATAACTGTTGCAAAAAATGCAACTGTACTACTGAAGTCATCAATACCTTTTGATAAAACAAATTGGCGGATTAAAATACCAAAGACTAGAATGACTCCAAACACCAAGGAATAAAGTGCTATGTATTCTGCTTTTTTCTGATTCATGATGATATTTGCTAATTGTTTGTGCGCAAATATATGTCATTTCATTGATACCATGTTATAAATCCAAGAAAGTGGTAGCATTTGTCCTCAATATGTATCTTATTTCCTAATTATGATACTCAGAGAGTCCATATAAGATGGTTAAGATCTATTCAAAGCTCTCTTGTGTTATAAAGCTTAAATTTTATTGATGTGAAATATGGTTTGCTATTAATAATTTATGTATTAGCATTTTTTATATTGCATAATAGTTATATCAAAAACAGATTAAAATTATTACATACGAATTTAAAATAAAGGATTGATCATAATATGCTATTAGGTAAAAGAGATTAAATTTGAATTAATATTTTGAAGAGCTAATTATTGTAGAAATACGAGCTTTTATTTTACTTTTGTTATTAGTTTTATTACATTTGAATAAAATAGGTTATATAATTAATGTAAAATGTCAAAAGAAATGGTTAAGTTTTCTCGTTGGAATCCATCTCATAAGAATAGTTGGCCGTATAGAATTTTTAATCAGTATAGTGCCGAACTAAATAGAATTGTTATGGCTTATACTTCTGCCAGTAAATTTACATATTCAGGTCTAAAACAAAAAGGAGCGACGTGGAATGATAAGGCAAACAAGTATCTATACACGAACAATGATAATGAAATAACTATAAGAAATTGGTCAGATACTTTTAATCAATTTGATAATTGGGTTCGATTAAATGAATTATTAGCTGTATCTGCTTATTTTGAAACTTATTTGTCTGCAATTATAAGTTTATCTTTTGAATCGGATCCAGGATTATTAATTGGTAGTAGACATAGTATTGATGGCATTAAGATTCTTAAAGAAGGTCATAAATTTAAAAAAGACGATTTTAAAGATAAAATAGTAAACTGTACTAAAGGGGACTGGAATTCAAGAATTTCCTATATGTCATCAATTTTTGGACTTATTCCAGAAAGTTTTGTCTCTTATAAACCTGAATTAGAAAAAATGAGAAACCTTAGAAATAAAATAGGGCATGCTTTTGGTCGCGATATAGAGTTGTCAAGGGACTATTCATTAACCAAAATAAATAATATGGAAATGTTGAAGATATCAACATTTCTTAAATATCAAAAAATGATAAAGAAGCTTGCAAGTGATTTGGATAATTTGTTAATGAATAATCACATAGGAAATTTTCAACCGTTGTATTATTATCATAACCATTATCCTTCTTTCTTGGGATTAAAGAATAACGGTGAAAGAATGATGGCATTGAAAAAATCAATAGGAAAAAACACAGCAGAAACTTATTCTAAAGATTTTTGTCGTTGGGTCGTAAAATATTATGATGAATTGTAATCTCAATTACAATTGATAATCTTGAAAAATAGTTTGTTTTTGGTATAAGAATGTTGAACATACAATATAAAATCAAATTCTGATTTTGTGCAGGAGGATTCAGATGTAAATTGAGAAAAGTAAAATATAATCGGAATAGAAACTCTTCATATTTTGAAATAATCAATTAGGCTATTTGCATCATCTTAAATTAGATGATATAAATAGCCTAATATTTGTTTAATAGGTTTTCTATTTCAGCGAAATCTTATTCGCCGTCTCTCGCTTCTTGGAATTGACCAAATCAGCATAGATTTGAGTAGTGGTGACATTCTTATGCGTTAGCATCTTCGATACTGTGTAAATGTCTGTGCCTAAAGAGATTTGGATGACCGCATACGAGTGCCTAAAGCAGTGGAAGGTTATGTGTTTTCTGATTCCGGCTTCGGCAATCCATTGTTTCAGGGGGTGATGAGTCATGGAGCGGGTTAAGCCTTTGAATACTTTTCCGGTGCCCCATTCGCCACACAACTCCAGTGCCTCCTGACTGATGGGGAGGGTGGCCTCAGTTTCTGTTTTCTCGGTACAAATACGGATATAGTAGCCTTGATCCGGCCCGACTTCAAAATCACGCCAGTCCAGCTTCAGAATATCACTGATGCGGAGGCCGGTCATACAGGCAAACAGGGATGCCTGTTTTAAGACAGGAATCTTGCATGGCGTAGCTGCCAGTTTCTTGACTTCATCAAGTGTCAGATACTCTTTTTTGACTTCTTTCCATTCGATTTTTTCCAGAAAGTCGTTCAAGTTCTCGCGCAACATCTTTTCTTTATAGGCTATCTTCAACAGGGCTCGAAAAGTTGAATAATAGCCAGCTGCAGAATTGCGTGAGATATAAGCATTGGGATGATTGATTTGTTTGCATTTGAGCAGGTAATCCTTGAACTTCTCACACAGCTCCACGGTGACATCTCCAAAGGTACATTTGCAGCCGACAAATTTTTCAAAGTGGTTGTAAACACAATCCCATTTCTCATATTTCTCCCTTGCTTTTGTCCGGAAGTAGGCGAGGAAATCTACCTTTTGCTTGTTCTTGTCCAGAAACCCGAATTCTTCATTGATAAGCGACTGGACACGGATACAACGGATTGCCTCTGCTTTGTTCAGCATATCCTGGTTGAACATTCTTTGCTGCTCGTTTTTAGGCTTGGCATAGATGTAGATGCCGAGGAATTCCCGGCGGCTCATCTTCATCGTGTAAGGATTGCGGATGGCCGGGTAATAATCCAGATAAAGGGATATACGGTCGTTACGCAATGGCTTTTGTCTCAGAGTTACGTTGGTGCATGTAAGTGTCATAGCTATATTGTTTTTTGATTAATACTTGTTTTTGTTGCAAATAAAATAGGTGTTCTAATGGTGGTATTTATCACCGGAAAATAACTCTCGGCTCATTCTATCTTTGGAGGCTCAAAGAACTTGTCCAGCTCTGCCCGCAGGATCTTGGTATATTTACCGACCTTGATACGGGGAATATTATGGTATTTCACATAATGGTAGAGTTGGTCTCGTGTCAGATTGAATCGCTCCATCGCTTCGGAAATGGTGTAATATTCGGGCTCTTCGGGTGCTATGAGACCTTTGGCAATGTCCACATGCTTTTTGGAATAGTACACCATAATGCCGACTTTCTTTTTGGGAATAGCATTCTTTGATACAAAAGAATAAATGGCCGTCAGCGTCATACCGAACTTCTCCTGCATGTCTTGTGTGCTGTACCATTCCTTGATCTCAGGATCGGGAGCTTTCTTTGCAAAGTAATCATCAATATGCTTTTTGCTCCAATAGGTTTTTCCACGGTGAAAGGTTCGTGGAATATTATGTTCCTTAGCGATGTGAAATATCCAGGAATCCTTTACTCCATACTTTTCCTTGACTTCAGCGGTGGTGTAGAAATCATTAATGGAAGGTTTATCTCTGACCGGAATCTTAAATTCTATAGGCTTATTGAATAAGTTATCAATATCTTCCTTTTTCAATAGAAATTTATATCCAAGTCGGGAGGCTTTTAATTCACCTCTTTTCAGATAGCCATAAAGAGTAGGTCGAGTTACTCCAATGTATGTGGCAGCTTCTGTGATAGTAAGAATAGGCTTGTCTCTGATCTTCTCAATCGGCTTTTCCTTGATGACTTTTTCGACAACCAGGTTGTTAGCTCTAATGGAAGCTTCACGTTTCTTCTGTTTATATAGAAGGTTTGCACATCTGTGCGAACAACAGGTTGTAGTTGTTTTATGCGCAATGAATTCTTGCTTGCACCACGCACAGATTCGTCTGATTTCAATGTTGCTACTCATGTTATTTCTCCTTATTTCTCCAATATTTTTGTATAACTCCGTAAAATCCCGTAAAATGGCGTAAAAGTTCTCCACGACCTTGCCAACGATAATCCTCGGATTTTCGTGGTGAGGTACACAGGAGGTACAAAAAATGGCGTAAAAAGGCTTAGCAACGATTATCAACGATACTTGAGCAACAAAAAAGGCGCCCGTAAAGAGCGCCATATTAATCGATTATAATCAATTTAACTATTTGATAATCAGGCATTTACTTGCCGATGCAAAAATGCTGAAAGATATTTTGAAGTACCATGTCATTTGTGACCTCACCGGCTATGTCTGAAATGAAGAAAATGCACTCCCGTATATCTTGCGAAAGGAAGTCTCCGGAGATTTGAGAATCAAGTCCGTCTTGTACTCTATGGATTGCTTCAAGTGCTTTGCTTAATGCCTCATAATGTCTTACGTTTGTTACAATAATGTCGTTTTGCGTTACTGTGGGTAAGTGAGCTGCATTAATGAGCATTTTTTGAAGTTCTTCCGTGTTCCCCCGTTGTTTGGCTGATATGAAAATGGACTCTGTATATTCTTTTGAGAAGTCTTTTAGTAAAGTTAGTAAATCCTCCTTTTGCTTTTCTTCGATCAAATCAGCTTTGTTGAATACTGCAATCAGATGTTTTCCTTCGCAACGAGGAATAATTTTTTCAGATAATTGTTCTATTTGAGAAGCAGCATTCACAGAATCTATCATCCAAAGAACAATCTCTGCCTGATCCAGTTTCTGGAAAGTACGTTCAATGCCCAAACTTTCAATTGTATCATTTGTTTCACGGATTCCGGCAGTATCGATGAATCGAAAGGTGACGCCTCCTATATTAATCGTATCTTCGATGACATCGCGCGTTGTTCCGTGAATATCACTGACAATTGCCCTCTCCTCATTCAATAGTACATTCAACAGGGTCGATTTTCCAGCATTTGTCTCACCGATAATGGCAACAGGAACACCATTCTTGATAGCATTGCCTACACTAAACGAATGGACTAGTCGGGAAATAACTTGCTCAATTTCATCGGCCAACTTCCGTAATGCCGAACGGTCGGCAAATTCCACATCTTCCTCACTGAAATCCAGTTCCAGTTCAATCATGGACGTGAAGTTCAGCAACTTGTTACGCAAGTCTGTCAGTTCTTTGCTAAAACCTCCCCGCATTTGACTCATTGCCAAACGGTGGGTCGCGGCAGATGAAGAAGCAATCAGGTCGGCAACAGCTTCTGCCTGACTTAAATCCATTTTCCCATTGAGGAAAGCACGTTGTGTGTATTCTCCCGGTTGAGCCATACGGCAGCCGTTCTTGATGAGTAGTTGCATTACTTGCTGGAGGATATAAGAAGAACCATGACACGTAATTTCCGTACTATTTTCTCCCGTGTAAGAATGAGGAGCACGGAAAAGACTAACGAGTACTTCATCAATGATTTCTTCTCCGTCATAGATACATCCGAAAGTCAGCGTGTATGGCTTTTGATCATTAAATAGTTTGCCGGCTTTTGCAGGTTTGAAGATACGGCTAGTGATAGAAATGGCTTCCGGACCGGAAACACGGATGCTTCCGATAGCTCCTCCCTGGGCAGTAGCGATGGCACAAATAGTATCTTGGTTCATTATATTTTCTTTTTGAATGGGCAAAGATAAGGGTTTCTATGTAAAAAACAGAAGATTAGGGACAAGTTGTACTTTATTTGTTCATATTTGTCAGCGTTCAGCAGTGTACACAACAAAATATGCAAAACAAATAACCATGACTATGGAGTCAGTACAAATTTATATTCACTAAATGAAAATGGTGAGATCGTAAGAGAAAATTTGCAAAAGATACTTTCTGTACTTGCTGCGCATCAAATAATTTTGTGGGAATATGATATCCTTACGGGAAAATGCAGTTTTACGGATGATTATTTTCGTACACTTGGATTAAAAGAAACCGGAATTGTTTTTAAGGATATTAATGACTTCTATCGGTTTGCTCATCCTGATGATATGGATGCTTGCCAAAAGTCTTTTGCAGCAATGCTTACCTCGGAATCAAAGACTTCACAGATACGGGTTCGTTGTATCGGAGAACATAAGGAAGTTATTTGGCTCGAAGACCATTTTCTCTCTTATAAAGGAAATGATGAAACACATCCGGATAAACTTCTGGCATATACTGTGAACGTAACTATTCCAAGGAAGTATATGATTTGTTTATTCACAATATCCATGAGTATCGCTCCTTTTGAAGGGAATAAAGTGCTGGCCCTGATTCATGATATCAGTGATCGGATTTGTCGCTCGAGGGAATTGATTGAGACGAAACGGTGGCAGAAGACGCCGATAAGCTAAAGTCTGTTTTTCTAGCAAATATGAGTCACGAGATTCTTTATCCGTGAAAAGCCCGACTTGATATTAATGGATATTCGTATGCCTGTAATGGACGGCATTCAGGCTATGGAAAAGATTTGTACTATGTCTTTTGCGGTACCCATTATCGCTGTAATGGCTTATGCATTTTATACAGAGCAGCAGGCTATTCAGGCAGGATGCAACGCTGTCATATCGAAACCTTATTCCGTGGAAAAACTGAGAGAAACGATAGAATCCTATATTGGTTGATTAATTTTCTGAAAGGGAATCAACATTCCGGAAATTGTAGTGTTATTAAGATAATAATAACACTCTAATTTTGTTGGAATATGAAGGAAGTAAAGAAGGTTGTACTCATCGGAGCGAGTGGTTTTGTTGGCTCAGCTCTTTTGAATGAGACTTTGAACCGTGGCTTTGAAGTGACAGCCGTGGTTCGGCACCCTGAAAAGATAAAGATAGAAAATGAGAGTCTGAAAGTGACGAAGGCGGATGTGTCTTCTCTTGAAGAAGTATACGAAGTTTGTAAAGGGGCGGATGCCGTTATCAGTGCGTTTAATCCGGGATGGAATAATCCCGATATATATGATGAGACAATTAAAGTCTATCTGACTATTATTGACGGAGTGAAGAAAGCAGGAGTCAACCGTTTTCTTATGGTAGGCGGTGCAGGTTCATTGTTTATTGCGCCCGGCTTGCGATTAATGGATTCCGGTGAAGTACCCGAGAATCTTTTGCCCGGAGTAAAAGCTTTGGGAGAGTTTTATCTGAAGTTCCTGACGAAAGAGAAAGAAGTGGACTGGGTGTTTTTCTCTCCGGCAGCGGATATGCGACCGGGAGTACGTACGGGACGTTATCGTCTGGGAAAGGATGACATGATTGTGGACATTGTGGGGAACAGCCATATTTCTGTAGAGGATTATGCGGCCGCCATGATTGATGAACTGGAACATCCGCAACATCATCAAGAGAGATTTACGATTGGTTATTGATTAAAGAAAGGAGCGAATCGGTAAACAGTCGGAAATTATATAAGTGAATCAATAAGTGAAGAAGAATGGCTTGAATATATATCACAATGTATAATTCAAGCCATTTCTTATTAAGTGGTTATTATCTTGTTGTTTTTTATATTCTGTCGAGCACCGTTTGAATCAACGTATCAATCGTATTTTTATATCCGGTATTCGCCTCTTTGATAAGGCGGTTGGCTATTACCATGCAGACAGTCATGGCCTTGTGCCCCATTAACCGGCTAAGTCCTGCCAAAGCGGAACTCTCCATTTCGAAATTGGTTATCTTGAAACCTTTGTATTCAAACGCTTCAATTTTATCATTCTGTTTCGGATCTGCCAACGGAATACGGAGCTCACGTCCCTGCGGACCGAAGAAACCTCCGGCGGCAATTGTCACGCCACGTACCATATCATCCTTCGCAACCCGGTCAATTAATTCTTCGCTGGCATCAATAACATAGGGCGCAGGAGCACACATATTTCCCGACCACCCCATGTGGTTGAGGAAAGCACGTTCGAAAGCCAAGTCGCATACAGCATTGCGTCCGGCATAGAAATTCAATAATCCGTCGAAACCGATAGACTTCTGCGAACATACGAATGTTCCCACCGGTGTATTTGGCTGTAAACCGCCGCACGTACCGATACGTACTAACTCTAACTGCCGGAACTGTTCTTTTTCTTCTCGTGTCTCGAAGTCGATATTGGCTAATGCATCCAGTTCGTTCATTACGATATCGATATTATCGCAACCGATTCCGGTAGAAACGACAGTAATTCGTTTACCTTTATATGTACCCGTGATTGTCTTGAATTCGCGGCTTTCCACTTCGCATTCTTTGTTTTCGAAATGAGAAGCTACGAGTGCCACACGTCCGGGATCACCAACCAGGATAACTTTGTCTGCCAACCATTCAGGTTTTACGTGAAGATGGAATACCGAGCCGTCTTCGTTGATAATCAATTCAGAGGATGGAAAGTACTTTTTCATGTTATTGAAAGGTTTTAGTTTTACAATAAGACTGTATCTATAAATACAAACGCCGGAACCGGATTTAAGTTCGGAAGAGGTATCTTTCTTTTTCCGCAGAAAAAAGAGCATACATCTTGGAACAGAATTGAAACCGGGTTCCGGCGTTTATAATAAATTATTTGCTCAACGGCTGATTACCGGTGTTTCCTGTTACCGGTTTAGCAATATTTTCACGCATGGAAGTATCTGCTTCGATATTTTTCATCCGGTAATAATCCATGATACCCAGATTACCGCTACGGAAGGCTTCTGCCATAGCTTTCGGTACTTCTGCTTCTGCTTCTATTACTTTCGCACGAGCTTCCTGCGCTTTGGCTTTCATTTCCTGTTCGGAAGCGACTGCCATTGCACGGCGTTCCTCTGCTTTTGCCTGCGCAATATTCTTGTCCGCATTAGCCTGATCAATCTGCAAAGCGGCGCCGATGTTCTTACCTATGTCAATATCCGCAATATCGATAGACAGGATTTCGAAAGCCGTTCCTGCATCCAATCCCTTGCGAAGCACGAGTTTGGAGATAGAATCCGGATTTTCGAGTACTGACTTATGATTTTCGGAAGAACCGATAGACGAAACAATACCTTCGCCTACACGGGCAAGAATCGTATCTTCACCTGCACCACCGACCAACTGGCGGATATTGGCACGTACGGTAACACGTGCTTTGGCTATCAACTGGATACCGTCTTTAGCAACAGCCGTAACGGGAGGTGTGTCGATAACTTTCGGGTTTACAGACATTTGCACGGCTTCGAATACGTCACGACCTGCAAGGTCGATAGCGGTAGCCATTTGGAAAGGTAGCTCGATATTCGCTTTCGATGCGGATACCAGCGCATGAACAACCTTTTCAACGTGTCCTCCGGCCAAATAGTGGGCTTCCAACTCATCGCGGGTGATGTTTTTCAATCCCGCTTTGTGGGCTTCAATCATTCCCGGCACGATGATATACGGCGGAACGTTACGTATACGCATTAGAAATAGTTGTATCAGTGAGATGTTGACTCCCGATACTTTTGCCGACAACCAAAGGAAGAACGGCACGTAATGGAAAAATATTATCAAGAAGATAATACCTCCGGCTATCAGAAAGATAGGCAAGTAGAAAGATGATTCCATTGATGTTTTTATTAAGTGAATATTATTTTCCGTGTTTCTCAACCATAATTGTACCGTCGGTGATACGGCTTACGATAATCGGTGTCTTTTCGTTGAGGAAGCCATCTATCGACTTCACCTCCACGATGTTTCCGTTGATTTCTGCATAACCGATTTGTGCCAGGCGGGTGGTACTGATACCGGTATCGCCTACCTTTACGCTATCCTCTGCACTACGGTCTACCTTAGAATCAATGTCTTTTTTCAGAGCCAGTTTGTCGAGCATTTTCGACCGCATGAACCAGACGAGCGACCCGATACAGGCTACTCCTGATATTCCCAAGGTAATGAATCCCGCTGCCATACCTAGATTGGCAAATGCATAGTAATTGGCATAAATGATGCAAACCAGTGCAGAGATTCCTGCCAGACTAATACCGGGTATGACAAACAGTTCTACCAGAAACAGTATTACTGCGGCGATAATGAGAACGGTGATAATAAGTATATCCATAGTTCAGAGTTATTATTATTTTGTTTTTTCCGCGTTTCGTACATTTATTTCAAGAGCATCCAGTTCGCCGGACATTTGCAATATTCTCTTTTCCAAATCAAGAATGGCCGGAGTCAATATTGTTTTTTCCTGTTTATTGCCGGTTGCATAACGTAGCCGCATGCTATTGAGTTTTTCTTCTTGCTGACGATAGTCTTTTTCCATTTGCTGGTAACGTTGGAAGAGTTGTTTGGCCTTGGCCGATTTGAAATCTTTCAGAAGATAATAAGTCGTATTATCATCAATCACAAACTCGAAATCTGCAATCCGGCGTTCCTGCGGCTTATGGCTCATAGCGGCTTCCAAGCGCTGTTGTGCTTCGGCAACTGCCTTTTTATCTTTCCATGTTTCTTTCAACGAATGAATCTGTGCCAACCGAATCATTTGCTGCTGGTCCATAGCTTCATAGTTGTAGGTCTGCTTTGAATTGTTGGGGATAAATACATAGATGCAGACCTTTCCTTCCGGTTGGAAACGGTCGGAAGCAAACCAACCCAGATTATTATATTCGTCGATCACATACATATAGTCATTGTAGGGAGAATTAAACGGCATCCCTACATTCTCCGGTACAAGATACGTATCGGTGTTCGTATTGTAACGGGTGACAAAGATATCATATCCTCCCAGCCCTTCGCCGTCGCTTGCGTAATAAATAGTAACACCGTCTGCCATAACAAACGGATAGTTGGCGTTTCCGGAATCATTGATACTGCCGGGCAACGGACGTCCGTTACTCCATTCATCTAACAGCTTATTTTTTGAAAGAATATCCAGATTTCCTCTTTCGCATTTTTCGCTATAATAGATTTTGTTTCCGATTTCGGTTTCGTAGACTGTTCCCGGGTTATCGCCTTCAGTTTTGAAGAACTCGTTGAAAGTAAACAGCTTACCTGATTCTTCGCTAATTTTATAAGCATTCAGGAAAGTAGACTTGTCTACCACAAAACTGTCGATAATGGAGACATCTTCTACGCCTTTCAGCATACGGAGATCGGCTTTGCTTTTCTCTAACAGCTTTTCAGCTTCTTCGGTAGGGCGTTTTCGTTTCTTTAAGTCGGTGATATATTCTTCGAAGCAGTTCACTGCATCTTCAAAACGGTACGTGTCATTGTAAGCTTGTCCCAGATAAAGCTGTCCGCTGGCTACCCGTTTCTTTACAGCCATTTCGAGAGGTTTCACAGCTTCTTCAGCTTCTCCTGTTTTCAGGCAACATACGCCATACCAGTAATTATAATTACCATTGGACGGTTGGGATTTAGCATATTTCTTAAAGACAGGCTTGGCTTTCTCGTAGTCACCTTTAGTGAATAAGGTGCGTGCCTGTTCCAGTGTTTGCGCAGAAACTCCCCCAAGGAAGAAACTGCAAATTAGAAATAAAATATATTTTCTTTTCATCGTTCTTAGCGTTTATGAGTGACGGTTTGGTAGAAAACGGTATCGTTTTCGGTCAACAGTCAATTTATCAATTGTTCAAAAGTACAAATTTATTAGAAATAAACCCTTTTTCGGCGATTCTATTATGTTAATTCTTCTTTAAATCATTCTTTTCGCTTACTTTTGCAGCCGATTTTTGAAGATATGACACAATTTACGGAAGAAGAGAAAACCATTCGCCGCGTTGAAAGGCGGTTCAGTAAAGGAGTGGTGCAATATGGACTGATAGAAGAAGGAGACAAAATCCTTATCGGACTGTCGGGAGGGAAAGATTCGTTGGCGCTTGTCGAATTGCTGGGTAAGCGTGTACGTATCTATAAACCTCGCTTTTCGGTTGTCGCAGTTCATGTGGTGATGAAAAATATCCCTTATCAGAGTGATACGGCATATTTGAAAGCGCATTGTGAAGCGTATGGAGTACCTTTTGTACAATATGAGACAGCCTTCGATCCGGTTACCGATACACGTAAGTCTCCCTGTTTCCTTTGTTCGTGGAATCGCCGGAAAGCTTTGTTTACAGTTGCCAAAGAGCATGGATGTAATAAGATAGCCTTGGGGCATCACATGGATGATATTCTGGAAACATTGCTGATGAATGTCACTTATCAGGGAGCATTTAGCACCATGCCTCCCCGTTTGGTGATGAAGAAGTTTGATATGACGATTATCCGTCCGATGTGTTTGGTCCACGAAGCTGACTTGGTAGAGTTGGCGGCTTTACACAGTTATCAGAAGCAAGTAAAGAATTGCCCTTACGAATCACAATCCAGCCGGAGCGATATGAAAGGGATTTTGCGGCAACTGGAGGAGATGAATCCGGAGGCCCGTTACAGTCTTTGGGGAAGCATGACGAATGTACAGGAAGAATTATTACCGGATAAAATAGATTAATTAAAATCGGTTGTTATGAAAGGAATATATACAATTTTGTTGCTTATCGTATCCAATGTCTTTATGACTTTTGCTTGGTATGGTCATTTGAAGATGAAACAGGAATATACTTGGTTTGCTTCTCTTCCGTTGATAGGTGTAATTGCTTTTAGCTGGGCAATTGCTTTCTTTGAGTATTCGTGTCAAATACCGGCGAATCGTATCGGGTTTATCGGTAATGGAGGCCCGTTTACATTGATGCAGTTAAAGGTGATTCAGGAAGTGATAACTCTTGTCATCTTTACGGTGTTTACTACTGTTTTTTTTAAAGGGGAGGCACTGCACTGGAATCATTTGGCTGCATTCGTTTGCCTGATAGCGGCAGTGTATTTTGTGTTTATGAAGTGAAAAGATATTGTTTGTCAAATCCTATATGAATGTTTGAAAATTAGACGCTCTGTTTTACCCAAACAGAGCGTCTGTTTTATATAAATAGAGGCTCTATTTGCATAAAATAGAGCCTCTAATTTATTCGTATATTTTCGTTGTCTTTTTATTGGGGAGTAGTTATGTATTTTTTCATCCCTTCCGTATAGTAAGTCTTAAATTCTCCGTTGTCTCCACTATAAATAAAGTACGCGTCAATCTTGGGGTTTGCTTTGCAGAATGTTTCGGCTTCTTCCAGTCCCATTACCATAAAGGCGGTAGCCAGCGCATCGGCGGTCATACAGTCTTCTGCGATTACTGTGGCAGATAAGATATTGTGTTGCACCGGATAACCTGTTCTGGGGTCAATCGTATGAGCGTATTTTTTTCCGTCTTTATAGTAAAAGTTACGATAGTTGCCGGAGGTAGCCATACCGAGGTCGGTGAGGTCGAGTACCGTTTGTAAGTCTTGTCTCACGGATAGGGAGTCGTCAATCGGTTTGTTGATGCCGATACGCCATAAGTTGTTTTTGGGGTTAACCCCTTTTACTACCACTTCTCCGCCTATGTCTACCATATAATTCTTTATTCCTTTCCGGTCGAGCAGTTGGGCGATGACATCCACCGAATACCCTTTGGCAACCGCACTGCAACTTAACATGATGCGGGGATCTTGTTTGATAACTCTCCCATTTTCTAGTTTCACCTTTTCATAATCGGTGATTTGCAGCAGGCTATCTATCATTAATGAGTCCGGGAAAGCTCCTTTCTTGAATCCGAATCCCCAGGCGTTGGCCAGTGGGGCTATGGTTATGTCGAAAGCACCTTTGGTTTCACGGGAGATTTCCATGGAACGGTTGAAGCATTTTTGAAAGAAACTGTCTGTCACTAATTCTTCATTACGATTTACACGACTGATTACGGAACTGTCATTGAACGGAGATAATGAAAAGTCGAAACGTTTCAGTTCTGCTTCGATCTCCGGTTTCAAGTCACTGTCATATTGGTAGGTGATGTTGTATACTGTTCCGAATACAAGCCCTTTGATATTGTAATAGTTTGCTTGCTGATTGTGTCTGGCTAATATCCAAATGGTTGCCAGAATCAGGAACGCCAGCCAAAGGAAACTTTTCTTTGTTTTCATACGCTTTTCTATATTTTGATGAGAAACTTTTTCTTTTTATTGAAAGAATAAATGTTCAACCAATATTTTTAGTCCGATGATGACTAAAATGATACCTCCCCATAGTTCTGCTTTTAACTTTCGGGCAATCCCGCAGCCGCATTGGATACCAAAGATCAGCCCGATGAGCGACATGACAAACGAAACAAGTCCGATGATACAAATAGGAGAGAGGATTTGAGTATAATCTTGAACTCCCAGAAAGGCGAAGGAAATGCCGATTGCCAGTGCGTCAATACTTGTCGCTATCGCCATTGTGAATACTACTTTCAGCTTGGTGGGATTAAATAGCTGGCAACATTCTTCTTCCTTGAAAGATTCGAAAATCATTCTGCCGCCTAGAAAGGCAAGAATAGCAAAAGCGATCCAATGGTCTACGCTTTCTATCAGGTGACTGAAACTCTTGGCGAACATCCAGCCGATGAAAGGCATGAGAGCCTGAAAAAATCCGAAGGCGAAAGCCATGACCAGCATCGGTCTCCATTGGGTATGTTTTAAAATAATACCGCTTGCAATCGAAACAGCGAAACAGTCCATCGCCAAACCTATTGCAAGCAGCCAAATCTCTAGTCCTGTCATTATATTCTAAAGAGGTAGTTTATAAATGAGGGAATAAGTGATTCCCATATTGTTCGATTTATATTTTCCGTAGCCGGGCACATACCAAGGATCTCCGTATTCTCCCGTAGAAGCGCTGGTTTTATATTTCATGCGTACCGACCAGCCCATGTTGAAGTTCTTGTAAATGCGTACTTTAACTCCTAATACGATTTCCAACCATTGTACGGAGGCTTTCATTCCCGGATGATTGAACGGGATACTTCCTCCCCAGTAGTCGTCTCCGAGACTGGGATTACCGATGTTGTCCCCCCATATCGGATCATCTGCCGGCAGGGTCGATACATCGTATTTGAATGAACTGAACGCATAACGGATACCTGCATACAGATAACTGTTTTTCTCTTTCTTCTTTGCCATTGTGTTGTAATCCACACCGATGCGGAAGAAAGGGGCTGCTTTACTTTTATAGTGTATACCTGTTTCGCTCCATGTGTCTGTGCCTCCCATACCAAACTCAACTGTCGGGATGAATTTGTTCTTGAGGTTGACTGCTATACTTACTTCAGAACTCATAAAGTCACCACCCAGAAGTTTACTTCCGATGCCGTATAAGTCTACACCTACATACGTCCCGTTATAGAACGGAATTGTATCTATCTCGGTAACTTCCTTTTTCTTCTGATCTCTTTTGGGTGTATGGACCGGGCGTTGCTGCTGTGCTATCAACGGAAGCCCAATACAAAAGAGCAGAAGCAGACTAATTAGTCTCTTCGTCAGGTGTCCGCTCTCGGTATATAAAGAATATTTGTAGATTCTCAATTTCATTTGTATTGGCTTCTTTATTTCGTAAATAGATAGAATCTATTGTTTCCGCACTGTTTCTTTTATTTCCAAACTTGGCGCTGATGATGTTCTGTTTCATCATATATCCGCATTCCATAGACTGGAAATAGGGAGTGTTTTGTTGCACAATGTATAAAGTGTCTGCGTTATCCCAATTACGTACAGGGTCATACCGGAGAATAAATATAGTAGAATCGCTGGTATATCGTAATGGTAACATCACTTTGTGAACTTTCTTCTCATTATTTAGAATAATAGAATCAGTTCCTAATGCTGTAATAGTTAATGAATCGAGTGTGTCATTTGCTATAACGTTTGGAACGAGAGTTTTGTCAATGGACTTGAATGTGCAATACATCATCGGTCGTCCTGCCAACGAACAGTCGTTTTCGTCCGAGCACGAACTGTGGATACTGATAGCACCACCGACAATTAGTAATATGAGAAAGATACGAATTAAATTCTTCATAATCAATGGTTGAATGTGAATCAAATTTTCTTTTCTATCTGATAGTTATTCCGTTCCGGTGCGTTACGCGAGATCAGTTCGCCTAAGAATCCGGCGAGGAACAGTTGTGTACCTATAATCATAGCCGTGAGTGACAAATAAAAATAGGGAGAATCGGTCACCAGTCTATAGGGGAGACCGTTGTACATGGCGTATAGCTTGCTTACACCTACAATGATAACGGATATCATTCCGATGAGAAACATCAGTGAACCTAGCAGACCGAAAAAATGCATGGGCTTGATTCCGAACTTGGAAAGGAACCAAAGAGAAAGCAAGTCCAAGTATCCGTTAACAAAGCGGTTCAGTCCGAATTTGGTTGTTCCGTATTTGCGTGCCTGGTGGTGTACCACCTTTTCACCGATTTTCTTGAATCCGGCATTCTTTGCCAGATAAGGGATATAACGGTGCATCTCACCATAGACTTCAATATGTTTAATGACCTCTTTGCGATAGGCCTTCAGCCCGCAGTTAAAATCGTGCAGATTCTTGATGCCCGAGACTTTGCGTGCAGTGGCGTTGAATAGCTTGGTCGGCAATGTCTTTGATATTGGATCATATCTTTTCTGTTTCCAGCCCGAAACCAAATCGTAGCCGTCTTCCGTAATCATCCGGTATAGTTCGGGGATCTCGTCCGGACTATCTTGCAAATCGGCGTCCATAGTGATAACCACATCACCCTGTGCCTCTGCAAATCCGCAATAGAGTGCAGGTGATTTACCATAGTTACGGCGGAACTTGATACCTTTCACACAGTCCGATTGGGTTTTGAGTTTTTCTATCACTTCCCATGAGCGGTCTGTACTTCCGTCGTTAACGAAAATCACTTCGAATGAGAATCCGTTGGCTTGCATTACCCGTTCTATCCAAGCATAGAGTTCGGGTAGTGACTCTTCTTCATTGAATAATGGGACTACAACTGATATATCCATTTTTATTAATTACTATTTACGAATTACAAATTACGATTGAGACAGTCCGTTGTTTTCCGGTTTGGCTTTTTTCATGACCATTAGTCCGGTAGGGATAGCCAGAAGACTGCCCCAAAACACATCCCATGACAGTAATTGCATAGTAATGTTGATTGAGGTGAGTGAACGGGCGGTATCTATCGTTTCTTTTATAATATCTTTGTTTTCTGCCAGGGCAGGAGTGTTGGTCATTAACTCGTCCCAAAGTTGGATGTAAGAATTGACGATGAAGCCATGGTCTATGAATTGGAAATAAATGTAGTGCACCACAGCTACCAACAAAGAAGCGAACATATACATAAATATAGTAAAGAGTACTGCATGAGAAAACTGGATACTTCCTCCGCAGATTTTATCCCGATACATCTTCACGTAGTGGTAACCGATGAAGGGCACTGCCAGCGTCAGGATTACGAATAATAATGAAAGGAAGGGTATATGAAATCCTAACGGAAATAATATGAATTTCAATATCCAATAGATTCCCATATACGTGCCAAAGTGCATGGCATATTTTTGTAAATAACTTCTGTTTTCTGTCATCATCATTTATAAATTGCGCACAAAGGTACAAATAATCTCGGTTGGTAGGGGAAATATGGTTGTTAAAGTTAATAAAGCTACAAAAGTTACTGTCTGAATATTTTTTTTATGATTTTAATTGATTGAAATGTAGCCGGTTAGTTGTTGGCTGGTGAAAAAAGTTTCTTGCACCTATTGCAGAATCAATAAAAATGTCTACCTTTGCAACCGCAAAACGGGTAAGTCCTATACGGCCAGCTCCCTTCGAATCCTCCAGGGCTTGATCGCAGCAAAGGTAGTTGGTTGTAGCGGCGCGATATAGTAAGCTTACCCACCCGCCTCTTTAGCTCAGTTGGCCAGAGCACGTGATTTGTAATCTCGGGGTCGTTGGTTCGAATCCGACAAGAGGCTCAAAAGAAGGATGCCAATCCGGATAAAAAAGCATTCAGGTAGTTGCCTGAATGCTTTTTTTGTTATCTGTTCCTGTATAATTTTATAAAGATTCCCAAAGTTGCCAGAATGATTAGTAAGGTAAGCCCGAATGCCCAATAGTTGATAACTCGTGATTCTGCGGTAAGTACATAATTTCCAGTCAGAAGGCGGAGACCGTCTATTTTCCATACCATTATATTATTGGTTGAAAGACTGGCGTTGGAAGAAAGAAGTGTGCCGGGCATTGTCAACTCAAATTGTATAGCATGATAGAATACTTCAGCAATCTTGATTTTCTGTTCGCACATATTGTCCATTGCCTTTGCATGGGCTTTATAAAGTTCCAAGTAATAGTTTGTTTGACCGACTTTATCAAAAAGCGCACAGACATCATCTATTCCTGCGTCTCCACAACTGTCTTTCCCTGACAGGTGATTGGTATAGACTGTTTCTTTGAGTTCGTTCAGGCGATTTACGTAGACCGTGTCACCTTTTTGTGAGGTAAATTGGCGAATGACTTCCCAAATAACTTCGTATTGGCTGCGATTGTACCATTCTCCGAATTTAGCTTCGAGTTTATCTAGTTTGTCGTTTTGTTCGATGCCGTTCATACCGCTAAAGGCAGCGTTGTCTCCACGAAACCAGATTATTTGTTCTTCTTTATTCAGATATTTGTCAAGAGGGACCGGTCCTTTGTCCGGAAGTTCTTTATAAGTAGCGGTATATATATAATAGGTATAAAACCATTTAAAACGTTTCTTTAACTGCTCCGTAGGTATTGCCAAAGAGCTCATCTGTTCTTTTCCATTGGAGATAGAGAAATATTCTCCATTTATCAGGGGAATATTCCGGCAGGCTTTTACATTCAGTTTTTCTTCTTCTCCCCAGAAATTAAATTTGAGGGTGGAGTCCAGATTTACTATCTGCCAGTCGGTATCCAATTGAAACAGAAATGGGTTATGTGTCTTATTTCCTGCAATGAAAGCGGAATCACCTCGTGCATAGACCTCTCTATGCATACTTCCATTGGTGTCTATCCGTGAAGTCATTCTATAATAAGTACTGCACGAAGTCATACCCAGTGACAGTAACAGTAGTAATGTTGCGATTGAATGATTAGTTTTCATACTCTGTTTATCTTAATTGGTTTTCTTTTATAATTTGAAGTATTCGCGTCTGCCGGAGCTTCCGGTGCTGCGTGTATTGAGAGGATAGGTAGGAACTTTTCTCCAAGAGTTGCATTTCTTCCCAGTTCTTCGGTAAGGGAAATGAAGTGCCGTTTGGCTGATAGACATATCCATTTTGCGTTTCTGCTTCGGAAGGGGAGGGAGGAAAACAAGCATCGTTTATAAATAAAAAGAGCAATAACGTTGCTGCGGTTCCTGATATCCAAGCACCAACGAGATATCTTATCTTTTTCTTTTTAGGAGCGTTATCGGTTATCTTATTCAGAATAGCCGCTGTTAGTTCTTCTGGATTTTCTAATATGGGTTGTTTGTTTTTGATTTCCGTCAACCATTCTTCGTACTTTTTATCTTCTTGTTTCATAAGTCGGGGTCTATTTGATTCATTTTATTACGTATATTCTTTCGGGCAAGATATAGAGTGCTTTTTATCTTCTCAGGTGATAGGCCTGTGATAGTTTGCACTTCTATGACTTCCAGTTCTTCTACATCACGCAGCATGAAAACAAGTTTCTGCTGGGGAGGAAGTTCGTTGGTATAGCGCAATATCAATTCTTTCAGTTGCCTGTTGGATAGAGATATTTCAATATTGTCGTCCGATGCGAGGTTGATAGAATCAGAAAAGGCGAACTCGTTGTTCAAAGACGAATGGCGAAGTGAACGTAAACGGTCATAACACGCGTTGCAGGTGATTTTATAAAGCCAGGTAGAAAAGCGATTCTTCCGATTATATCTTTTCAAGGATAACCAGACTTTTACAAATGTCTCCTGTGTTATGTCCCTGGCTTCGTTTTCGTCACAAAGCAACCGGAAGGCAAGCCTGAATACCATTGGCTGAAATTCGGTGACCAACTGGGCAAATGCTGTTGTGTCTTTCCGTTGGCTCCGGTCTACCAGTTCCAGTGTCTTTTCCTGATTTATCATTGTTTATTCATTCTTGTTTATTATATGATACGCATGAAAATGTTTCTGGTCGTTTGCGAATCATCAAATATATAAAAAAAGAGGATAGGTTTTAAAAAGCCTATCCTCTTTTATTTATAAAGTAAAAAGTATGCTTACTTGATTCTTTTATATCCATATACGGCCAAGTCACCCAATTCTTCTTCGATACGAAGCAACTGATTGTATTTAGCCATACGGTCTGAGCGGCTCAAAGAACCGGTCTTGATTTGTCCGCTGTTAGTAGCTACTGCGATGTCGGCGATCGTAGCGTCTTCTGTTTCACCGGAACGGTGAGAAGTAACAGTTGTATATCCGTGGCGGTGAGCCATTTCGATAGCGTTCAATGTTTCCGTTAGCGAACCGATTTGGTTTACTTTAATCAGGATAGAGTTGGCACAGCCTTTTTCAATACCCATTGCTAGGAAGTCGACATTCGTTACAAACAAGTCGTCACCTACCAGTTGGCAACGGTTGCCGATACGTTCGGTAAGTTTCTTCCAGCCGTTCCAGTCGTTCTCACTCATACCGTCTTCAATAGAGTCGATAGGATATTTATTGATCAGTTCTTCCAGGTAGTCGATCTGTTCTTCAGCAGTACGCTTTTTGCCTTTTGCACCTTCAAACTTGGTGTAATCATAGATGCCGTCATGATAAAATTCGGAAGAAGCACAGTCCATACCAATCATAACGTCTTTGCCCGGTTCGTATCCTGCAGCTTTTATAGCGGCTAGAATTGAATTCAGAGCATCTTCCGTACCTTCCAAGTTGGGGGCGAAACCACCTTCGTCGCCTACGGCAGTACTAAGACCGCGGTCTTTTAATACTTTCTTCAATGCATGGAATACTTCGGCACCCATTCTTAATCCTTCTCTGAAAGAAGGAGCGCCTACGGGACGAATCATAAATTCCTGGAATGCGATAGGAGCATCGCTATGTGAACCGCCGTTGATGATATTCATCATCGGTACAGGCATTACGTAAGTATTTGTTCCGCCGATATAACGGTATAGAGGAAGGTCGAGATAACTAGCGGCAGCTTTGGCTACGGCAAGAGACACACCGAGGATAGCGTTGGCACCTAAATTAGATTTAGTCTTGGTACCATCCAATACCAACATTGCGTAGTCGATTCCTCTCTGGTTGAGTGAAGACATACCGATTAGTTTCGGAGCGATGATTTTATTTACATTGTCAACCGCTTTTTGTACTCCTTTTCCACCGTAACGTTGTTTATCACCGTCACGAAGTTCCAATGCTTCGTGTTCACCTGTGGAAGCACCCGACGGCACGGATGCGCGTCCCATAATGCCTGATTCCAATACTACGTCAACTTCTACTGTGGGGTTACCTCTTGAATCGAGAATTTCTCGAGCTACAATTTTTTCAATTTTCATCGTTTCTATTGTTTTTGAATAAGATTTCTGCAAAAGTACGGACTTGACAGAGAGTGAGAAATCACTATAAATAGGTATTCTTTTTGGCCCTATTCCCTATATGTCGTTAGTCCGATCTTATAATATAACAACGGGACGATGTTTTTTGTTTGAATGCAGGCGAATGAAATTTGAAGGATTTTAGTCTTCGATAATAACACCCAGCAAAGGAAGTAAATCCATAGCTTGTAAGGACGTGATAATAGCTCCTTTTAGGTCACTGGTATTAAGTGTTATACTGCTGATGCGGGAGGTGCGTAGGTCTATTCCCCGGAGTGGGGCGTGTGAGAAGTCGGCTTCCACCAAATCGCAACTATCAAAAGCGACGGAAGAAAAGCGGCAGTCATTGAAACTCCCGTTTCTGAACAGGCAGTGCGCAAAACGTACCTGGTTCATTTTACTCATTGCCAGATTGATGTATCCGGCATTGCACTCGTGTAGCAGAATATGATTCAAAGTGGTTTCCGAAAAATTAGTTCCCAGCAGCTTACAGGAAATAAATTCTACTCGGTACAAAGAGCTTTCTGCAAAAGAAATATTGGATAGGTCGCAGTTCTCGAACCGGACATCTGTCAGTTGGGATGAATGGAATTTGCATTCGCTGAATATCTGATTTTGGAAAGTACAGTTCTTGAAACTTTTGTAGGACTTGTTGATTCCTTCTTCTTTTCCTTTGCTAAATAAAAGATCGGAGACTGTTTCTTCCTTGTCAAGCCATTCTTGTAAAGTGCTTGCGCTGGTTTCTTGTTCTTCCATTATCGGAGAAACTACACGGACGGGTTTAGCTGTATTTCTTTTTGTCATGTTGCAAAGGTTCCTTTTTTATAATTGTTTTCCTAAATAACCGCCTGCCACTACAGCTGTCAGTCCTATTGCTATACTTAATAGGGTGTAGGTAATGAATGTACCGTAAAATTCTCCTTTTAACAGCCCTATGCCGTCACTGGAGAAAGTAGAGAAGGTGGTAAATCCTCCGCATAATCCTGTTGTCAGAAAAAGGCGAACTTCGAAAGGAAGGTGGAACCGTTCGGAAAGAGCGTAAAATAGTCCGATGAGAAAACTACCGAAGATATTGACCGTGAAAGTAGCCCACGGAAAATTGTAGGGAACAATCCGTTCGTGCATAAGTAGCTGTATGCAATAACGCAATGCGCTACCGGTGCCGCCACCAAGAAAAATATAGATAATTTCTTTACTCATTTGGTTTTAGATATTTGTATCAGAGTTGGTGTAACTCTTTGGAAAAATAAAATAATTGTGTGCAAATATAGGAAGAATGTGTAATATACGTGTATAGTCAATCTGTTTTATTCGGCATAGCTACTGTGCTTTTTTCTCTTTACTTTCATTATTCGTTTTGTAATTAGTGTTTTATGTGATTGGATATATATTATGGAGAACATTATTGCAGTACATCGGTTGATAAGAAAGTAACAAAATAATAATTTAAAACATTCAGGTGAAAAAGATTGTTTTTTTAATCTTCATATTTTAATAAATATTAGTTGTTGCTCCGCAAAGAAAACTAAAACTTTGCGGAGTTCTTTTTTTATTAGACGGATTCTTTTTTGTACTTTTGCACATCTTTTTTAAAAACATCATCAATAAAGAGAACAACATGGGAGGTTTTTTCGGAACAGTCTCACAAGTGAGCTGCGTGACTGATTTATTCTACGGTACAGATTATAATTCACATTTGGGGACGAAACGGGGTGGACTTGCTACCTATAGTGAAGAGCGAGGTTTCATCCGATCAATCCACAATCTGGAAAGTACTTATTTCCGTACTAAATTTGAAGATGAACTGGATAAGTTCAAAGGAAATGCCGGAATCGGTATTATTAGTGATACAGACGCGCAGCCTATTATTATTAATTCTCACCTCGGACGCTTTGCCATTGTTACTGTCGCAAAAATCACCAATATTAAAGAATTGGAAGATGAGCTTCTCTCGCAGAATATGCATTTCGCCGAACTTAGTTCAAGCAACACCAATCAGACGGAACTTATTGCATTACTTATCATACAAGGCAAAACTTTTGTCGAGGGTATCGAAAATGTATTCAAGCATATCAAAGGTTCTTGTTCCATGCTTCTGTTGACGGAAGACGGAAGTATTATTGCTGCCCGTGACCAGTGGGGACGTACTCCCGTAGTGATCGGAAAGAAAGAGGGTGCGTATGCTGCAACCAGTGAATCATCCAGTTTTCCGAATCTGGATTATGAGATTGACCGATATCTGGGTCCGGGCGAAATTGTACGTCTGTACAACGATCATGTTGTACAACTACGTAAGCCGGGTGAAGGTATGCAGATTTGTTCGTTCTTGTGGGTGTATTATGGTTTCCCGACTTCCTGTTATGAAGGGAAGAATGTTGAGGAAGTACGTTTCACGAGTGGCTTGAAAATGGGACAAATGGATAAATCGGAAGTAGACTGTGCTTGTGGCATTCCTGATTCGGGAGTCGGCATGGCATTAGGATATGCAGAAGGCAAGGGAGTCCCTTATCATCGGGCTATTTCGAAATATACACCGACATGGCCTCGTAGTTTTACACCGAGCAATCAGGAGATGCGTTCTCTTGTAGCGAAGATGAAACTGATTCCGAATCGTGCCATGCTCCAAGGCAAACGTTTGTTGTTTTGTGACGATTCAATCGTTCGTGGAACTCAGTTACGTGATAATGTGAAGATTCTGTATGATTATGGAGCAAAAGAGGTACATATGCGTATTGCTTGTCCTCCGTTGATTTATGCTTGTCCGTTTGTCGGATTCTCAGCTTCCAAGAATGCGTTGGAGTTGATTACCCGCCGTATTATAAAGGAATTGGAAGGTGACGAAGATAAGAATCTGGAGAAATATGCTACCACCGGCTCTCCTGAATATGAGAAGATGGTTAGCATTATTGCCGAACGCTTTGGTCTGACTTCTTTGAAATTTAATACTCTCGAAACATTGATTGAAGCTATCGGATTGCCGAAATGTAAAGTGTGTACACACTGCTTTGATGGTAGTAGCCACTTTTAAAAGATATTATACAATAAAAAAGAGCCGTGAATTGCTTTGTAATTCACGGCTCTTTTTTTACCTTTACGGCACTATAAACTATCAAATTGTAAATTGTAATTAATAACTTGTAATTAAATAACATGACTTTAGTAGACAGATTCTTAAAGTACGTAAGCTTCGATACACAATCTGATGAATCGACAGGGATTACCCCCAGTACTCCGAAGCAAATGGTATTTGCTGAATATTTGAAAACAGAGTTGGAATCTTTAGGCCTGGAGGATATTACTCTGGACGAGCATGGCTATCTTTTTGCCACGCTTCCTGCCAATATAGATAAGGATGTACCCACAATCGGATTTATTGCCCACATGGATACAAGTCCTGATATGAGTGGTAAAGATGTGACTCCGCGTATTGTAGAAAAGTACGATGGTTCGGATATCATGCTTTGTGCCGAAGATAATATAATTCTTTCTCCCGTTCAATTTCCCGAATTGCTTGATCATAAAGGAGAGGACCTGATTGTCACCAACGGAAAAACATTGTTGGGTGCAGATGATAAAGCTGGGATCGCCGAAATAGTATCGGCTGTTGTTTACTTGAAAGAACATCCTGAGATCAAGCACGGGAAAATTCGCATCGGCTTTAATCCGGACGAAGAAATTGGTGAAGGCGCTCATAAATTTGATGTGGAGAAGTTCGGTTGTGAATGGGGATATACAATGGACGGAGGTGAAGTAGGAGAGTTAGAGTTTGAAAACTTTAATGCTGCTGCTGCCAAGATTCTTTTTAAGGGACGCAATGTACATCCGGGGTACGCCAAAAATAAGATGATTAACTCGATCTATCTTGCCAATCAGTTTATCACTCTGTTGCCTTCTATAGAAAGACCGGAACATACGACAGGCTACGAGGGATTCTATCATTTGATCGGTATTCAGGGCGAAGTGGAGCAATGCACTGTTTCTTATATTATTCGTGACCATGACCGGGCTAAATTCGAAGAACGTAAGAAAGAGATAGAACGCCTGGTTGCCCGGATGAATACCGAATATGGTGAAGGCACTGTAACTCTTGAATTGCGCGACCAATATTATAATATGCGTGAAAAGATAGAACCGGTAATGCACATTATTGACATCGCTTTTGCTGCTATGGAAGCCGTAGGCGTGAAACCGAATGTGAAGCCAATTCGTGGAGGTACGGACGGTGCGCAGCTTTCTTTCAAAGGTCTGCCATGTCCGAATATCTTTGCCGGTGGTCTGAATTTTCACGGACGTTATGAGTTTGTTCCTATTCAGAATATGGAAAAGGCGATGAACGTTATTGTGAAGATCGCCGAGCTGGTAGCTTCCAGATGATTTTCAATTACGGATATACCTGATATATAAACTTAATACTTAATACTTAAAAACTGAGATTCATGAAAACCACTCCGTTTACAGAGAAACATATAGCACTAGGTGCTAAAATGCACGAGTTTGCCGGTTATAATATGCCGATAGAATACTCCGGTATCATTGATGAACATCTGACTGTTTGCAATTCAGTCGGTGTGTTTGATGTATCCCACATGGGAGAATTTTGGGTGAAAGGTCCGAATGCATTGGCTTTTCTACAGAAAGTGACTTCCAATAATGTGGCGGCATTAACTCCCGGTAAGATACAATATACCTGCTTCCCTAATGAAGATGGTGGTATTGTAGACGATTTACTGGTTTATCATTATGAACCGGAAAAATATTTGTTGGTGGTTAATGCTGCCAATATGGATAAAGATTGGGATTGGTGTGTGTCTCATAATACAGAGGGGGCGGAGTTGGAAAATTCCTCTGATAATATAGGTCAGCTTGCTGTGCAAGGTCCGAAAGCAATTCTTGCTTTGCAAAAACTGACGGATGTTGATTTATCATCTATTCCATATTATACTTTTAAAGTTGGAAAGTTTGCAGGCGAGGACAATGTGATAATCTCTAATACAGGTTATACGGGTGCAGGAGGTTTTGAACTCTATTTCTATCCGAGTGCTGCCGATACAATTTGGACAGCTATTTTCGAAGCTGGTGAAGAATTTGGTATTAAACCGGTGGGGTTGGGAGCGCGTGATACACTCCGACTGGAAATGGGCTTCTGTCTCTATGGCAATGATTTGGATGATACGACTTCACCTATAGAAGCCGGTTTGGGCTGGATTACGAAATTTGTAGAAGGCAAAAACTTTATCAACCGTCCTATGTTAGAGAAGCAGAAAGCGGAAGGAACAACTCGTAAATTAGTCGGCTTTGAAATGATTGACCGGGGGATTCCTCGTCACGGTTATGAACTAGTGAACCAGGAAGGAGAGAAGATTGGAGTGGTTACATCCGGTACTATGTCGCCTACCCGTAAAATTGGTATTGGTATGGGGTATGTGAAACCGGAATATAGTAAAATCGGTACTGAAATTTGCATTGATATGCGCGGACGTAAACTGAAAGCAGTAGTGGTGAAACCACCTTTTAGAAAATAAAGATTAAACTCTATTTTATAGGTTAGCCTCGGAAATATGTCAACGTTTTCCGGGGCTAATTGATTTTATGACGGTTACTATGAAACATATCCGTTAATATGTTGTTTATGCCATAGAAATATTATAATTTTGTCATCAAATACGATGAACTAATGTCTCAATTACCTACTCTTATAGCTGATCTCGCACTGATATTGATCTGTGCCGGTATCATGACTCTGTTATTCAAGAAGTTGAAGCAGCCTCTAGTGCTGGGGTATGTCGTTGCCGGATTTTTGGCAAGTCCTCATATGCCGTTTACGCCTTCAGTAATGGATAGTGCCAACATTAAGACATGGGCGGATATCGGTGTTATCTTTTTATTGTTCGCTCTCGGGCTTGAATTTAGTTTTAAAAAGATTGTAAAAGTGGGTGGTTCCGCTATCATAGCTGCTTGTACCATTATCTTTTGTATGATTTTGTTGGGGATAGGAGTCGGTATGAGTTTCGGATGGCACCGAATGGATAGTCTGTTCCTGGGCGGTATGATTGCAATGTCCTCTACTACTATTATTTATAAAGCATTTGATGATCTGGGATTGAGAAAAAAACAGTTCACAGGGCTTGTGTTAAGTATCTTGATTCTGGAAGATATATTGGCTATCGTTTTAATGGTGATGCTTTCCACTATGGCAGTAAGTCATAATTTTGAAGGTACGGAGATGTTGGAAAGTATCGGAAAGTTATTGTTCTTCCTTATTTTATGGTTTGTAGTGGGTATTTATTTAATTCCTGAATTTCTGAAACGTTGCAGGAAACTAATGGGAGAGGAGACTTTACTTATCGTATCCCTGGCATTATGTTTCGGTATGGTGGTAATGGCTGCCAATACGGGATTCTCCGCCGCATTCGGTGCGTTCATTATGGGGTCTATCTTAGCCGAGACCATCGAAGCGGAATCCATAGATCGATTAGTGAAACCGGTCAAAGATATTTTCGGAGCTATCTTTTTCGTATCGGTGGGTATGATGGTAGATCCGGCAATGATTGTGGAGTATGCCATACCTATCATAGTAATTACTCTGGCAGTAATTTTGGGACAGGCAATTTTCGGAACATTTGGAGTAATTCTTTCCGGAAAGCCCTTGAAAACAGCTATGCAATGTGGCTTTAGTTTGACACAAATCGGTGAGTTTGCATTTATTATAGCCTCGTTGGGAGTATCTTTGCATGTAACGAGTGATTTCCTGTATCCGATAGTGGTGGCAGTTTCCGTTATTACCACTTTTCTAACTCCCTATATGATTCGTCTGGCGGAACCCGCTTCCACTTTTGTTGATGCTCACTTGCCGGAATCCTGGAGAAAGTTCTTGATGCGTTATTCTTCCGGATCGCAAACCGCACTCAATCACGAAAATCTGTGGAAAAAGTTATTGATAGCAATGGTGCGTATTACAGTTGTTTATTCGATAGTCAGCATATCTATCATTGCTCTTTCTTTCCGCTTTGTGGTACCGTTCTTTAAGGAGAACTTACCCCATTTTTGGGCGTCACTGTTGGGAGCGGTCTTTGTTATTCTATGTATTGCTCCTTTTTTGCGTGCTATTATGGTGAAGAAAAATCATTCGGTCGAGTTTGTGACTTTGTGGCATGATAGCCGTACGAATCGTGCTCCCTTAGTTTCTACTATCGTTATCCGGATTATGATAGCGGCACTGTTCGTTATTTTTGTAATATCGGGATTGTTCAAAGCATCTATCGGCTTAATAATAGGGGTTGCTGTGCTTGTCGTGTTGCTTATGGTATGGTCACGCCGTTTGAAAAAACAGTCAATATTAATTGAGCGACGTTTCTTTCAGAATCTTCGTTCAAGAGATGTGCGTGCAGAATATCTGGGAGAAAAGAAACCGGAATATGCCGGACGTTTGTTGTCTCATGATTTACATCTTGCCGATATGGAAATTCCCGGAGAATCTTCTTGGGCTGGTAAAACATTGCTGGAACTGAATTTGGGAAAGAAGTTCGGTGTACATGTAGCTTCTATTCTTCGTGGAAAGAGAAGGATTAACATTCCCGGAGGCTCCGTCCGTTTGTTCCCAATGGATAAGATACAAGTGATAGGAACGGATGAGCAATTGAGTGTTTTTAATGAGGCTATGCAAAATGGCGCAAAGATCGACTGGGATGTATATGAAAAGAGTGAAATGGCTTTGAGGCAGTTTATCATAGATGCAGATTCTGTCTTTCTAGGTAAGACAATTCGTGAATCGGGTATTCGTGACAAGTATCACTGTATGATAGCGGGCATTGAAAATGAGGACGGTGCGTTGATGGTACCGGATGTAAATGTGCCGCTTGTAGAAGGGGATGTAGTGTGGGTGGTAGGTGAGAAAGAGGATGTGTACCAATTAATCGATCAAAAAAGCGAAAAAGTACAGGTCGGATAAAAATAGAACACCTATTTTTGTTTCGTTAAAATATAAAATAATTGTATCATGAAAAGCGATCCTAAAGAATGTCTGTATTGTCAGAACAATGAAACGCTGCATAATCTGATGATTGAGATTGCGCAGTTGAGTGTATCACGTGTATTCCTGTTTAAGGAACAAACTTATCGAGGACGTTGCCTTGTTGCCTACAAGGATCACGCAAACGATTTGAATGAATTGAGCGATGAAGATCGTAATGCTTTTATGGCAGATGTGACACGAGTTACCCGCGCCATGCAGAAAGCATTTCAACCGGAAAAGATAAATTATGGTGCTTATTCGGATAAATTATCTCATTTACATTTTCATTTGGCTCCGAAATATGTGGATGGTCCTGACTATGGTGGTATATTCCAGATGAATCCGGGAAAGGTTTATTTGACGGATGCTGAGTATCAGGAATTGATTGATGCAGTAAGGGCAAATCTGTAAGTAGTAATTTCAGGCACGGATTATCCTGTTGTTTTGTGTGACCGTTTTTTTATAAAACGAGCATTCTGTAATTCGTGCCTAAAATGACAATATGTAACAAAGGAAACCTTGCTTAGGCGTTAATTCGGTTAGTCTTCGCTATCGAAATCAAATTCAAAATCAAAGTCGTCCATAAATTCTGGTGTTGTAAACTCTTCCAGATTTCGTCGATCTTTTTTGGTAGGACGTCCGGTTCCTCGTGCTCGGTCAATGAAGCCGCTGATCTTACTCATTTCCAATAGTTCATATTGGTCGGGAGTTGTGACGTTCTCCATCATTTCGGGGACGAGTTTGGCGCCTATACGTTTTTCAATTGCTTGCAGCACTTTGAATGAATATGTGATAGGCGGCTTTTTAACCTGAATTACATCTCCCGGCTTTACCATACGTGCGGCTTTGACGAGTGCTCCATTTATGGTGACACGGCCTTTTTTACAGGCTTCTGCTGCTATCGTACGTGTTTTGAAGATACGTACAGCCCACATCCATTTGTCTATTCTTGCTTCAGCCATTTTAGTTATTATCTTTATTTTTTATTGAACTGGTTCATAGTGATATCAATTCCGGCAAGACAGAAACTTTTAATAATCTCACCTGCCGTTGCCAGCCTTTCCTCCATTGTCTTCCAGTCTTCATCTGTGAAATGTCCCAGTACATAATCAATCTGCCCGCCACGTGGGAAATCATTACCGATACCAAATCGCAGACGGGCATAATTTTGTGTTCCTAAGGTTGAGGCAATATGCTTCAATCCATTATGTCCAGCGTCACTCCCTTTTCCTTTTAAACGTAAAGTACCGAAAGGGAGTGCCAAGTCATCTACCACTATCAGCACATTTTCTAATGGGATGTTTTCTTTTTGCATCCAGTAGCGGACAGCAAAACCGCTTAGGTTCATGAAGGTGGAAGGTTTCAGCAGGATTAACTGGCGCCCTTTGACTGAAAAGCTGGTTGTGAATCCGTAACGTCCGTCAATAAAAGGAGGAGCATTATTGATTCTTGCCAATGCTTCTACCGTCATAAATCCGATATTGTGCCGGGTTTCATGATATTCAGGGCCAATGTTTCCCAGTCCGACAATTAAATATTTTATCATTACTTATCCGTAAAACAGTTCATTAATATAGAAAAAGAAACGCAGATTAATACAAACTAGTACAGACTTAACATCTGCTTTCATCTGCATTAATCTGCGTTTAAAGTAAATCTCTTTACAGGAATAGTCTCAAATTACTTGCCGGCTGCAGCTGCTGCACCTCTTGCCGCACGAGTCAACTTAACGGCACATACCACAGCTTCTTTAGCACTCATCAATTCAAGTCCTTCGAAGCTCAATTCGCCAACTTTTACAGTCTTACCTAAACCGAGGTGAGAAACGTTCACTGTCAGTTTTTCAGGAATAACGTTATACAAAGCTTTCACTTTAATCTTACGCATCTGCAAAGCCAACTTACCACCGGCTTTCACACCTTCTGCAAGACCTTCCAACTGTACAGGAACTTCCATTACGATAGGTTTAGCTTCATCGATCTGATAGAAGTCTACGTGTAGGATAGTATCTTTTACAGGATGGAATTGAATATCTTTCAGGATAGCGTTTACTTTTTTGCCGTCGATAATCAAGTCTACTACATAGATATGCGGAGTATAAACCAAATTACGAAGACCTTCGTTAGGCACTGTAAAGTGAACTACTTCATTACCTCCGTAAAGTACGCAAGGTACACCACCGTTTTTACGAATTTCTTTCAAAGCTCTTGCTTGTTCTGAAGAGCGTTCTGCAATTGTTCTTGCAGTTCCTTTTACTTCAATTGATTTCATTTCTTTAAAAAATTGTGTTACTCTAAATTAAGTTAGTTTGCTTAATTCACCATTACACGATGTGGATTATCACACGATGTCGCAAAAAAGCGGTGCAAAGGTACGGTCTTTTTTTGATATATCAAAGAGCTTTCTTCTTAAAAATCAATGTCAATCTTGATTTCACTCCCCAATTTTTCCTCTTTTGCTTCTTCTTCAATAGCAGCTTGCTCTTTTTCCATATCTGCTTCCTGGGTTAAACGGCTGATATAGTCGTTCATGTCATTGCGATCAATGAAATCGATAGCTTCTGTCAATCCTGCCATGAATTTCTGAAAATCTTCTCTATATAAGAAAATCTTGTGTTTTTCGAAACTCACCTGAGAATCATCGCCTTCTCCCATTATCACCTTTTTGCTCTCTGTAATAGCAAGGAACATTTCATCTTTACGGTTCTTTTTTACATCGAGGTAATAGATGCGTTTACCTGCTTTAATGGACTTGGAGAATACGATCTCCTTATCATTCATGTCTGCGCTCATTTTCTTTTTTAAATCTTCCATATCTT
>ERZ839767.1251-NODE-1251-length-39624-cov-10.055498_pt1 | contig 39624 bp, 36 predicted proteins | sample MGYA00519879_ERZ839767 | MGnify/ENA primary metagenome ERZ839767 (study PRJEB31850, sample SAMEA3708852) | human gut metagenome | biome: human gut; feature: human-associated habitat; material: faeces | place: China | collected 2014 ... | reverse complement strand
CCGCACCGGCCAGCCCCAGACCCATGGGGAACATGAAGATATAGTCGAACACCACGTTGAACAGGCTGCCGCTCAAGGTCGCCACCATGGCAAGGGAAGGGTCGCCATCGTTGCGGACAAAGGCCGACACGATGTAGTTGCACATAAAAAACGGGGTGAACAGCAAAAAAATGCGGGCGTAGGGGATGCCCAGCGCCACGATGCCGACATCACCGCCCATGAGCCGCAGCAGCGCCCCGGGCGCAAAAACACCCGCCAGCATCCACGGGATAGACGCCAGTACGGCGCACAGGATGGCGTTGGAGAAATACCGCTGTCCCCGAGCATCGTTCTGCGCCTTGGCAATGGCGTAGCGGGTGGCCGAGCCCAGCGCGATCATGGAGCCAATGGCAAAAATAAAGTTATAAATGGGCAGGCAGAGATTGAGCAGGGTAACGCCGTCTGTACCGGCGGCCTGTGCAATAAAATAGGTGTCGGCCAGAATATAGCACGAAGTACCCAGTAAGCCGAAAATATTCTGCGAAACATATTTAAAGAACTGTTTTGTCAGATCCATACACTTTTCCCTTTTTCCCTGTTTTTGTATACGTCTGGAAATTGTAGCATATCTGCCGCCGCAAGTCAACCGCAAAACCCGCCCATTACCGTATAAAAGAAGCAGTTGCGCACAGCGCCCTGCGGGTGTATACTGAACACTGCCGCACCTTGCGGCACACCTGTATGCAGAAAGGAAGAAGCCCTATGTCCGACAGGATCTTATTTTCCATCGGCGAAGCGCTGATCGATATGATCCCCTCCCGGGTGGGGTGCAGCTTTGACGAAGTGCCCGCCTTCAGCCCCCGGGTGGGCGGTGCCCCGGCCAATGTCTGCGCCGCCGTTGCCCGGCTGGGCGGCCGCAGCGCGCTGCTGAGCCAGCTGGGCGACGATCCCTTCGGTCATAAGATTGCCCGGGTGCTGGCCGGATGCGGCGTGGAGCTTTCCCATCTGGAATTTACCGGCAAAGCCAGCACCGCGCTGGCCTTCGTCAGCTTAGCGGAAAACGGCGAGCGCACTTTCAGCTTCTGCCGCAAGCCCTCCGCAGACCTGCTGTACGCCCCGGAGCAGATCGACCCGGGCTGGTTCTCGCAGGCCTTTGCCCTGCATTTTTGCAGCGTCTCACTGGTGGACAGTCCCATGCGCTACGCCCATCTGGCTGCCATCACTGCCGCGCGGGAGGCGGGAGCCATCCTCAGCTTTGACCCCAATCTCCGCTTTCCCCTCTGGCCAGACCGGGAGCAGCTGCGCCAGACCGTGTGGCAGTTTCTCCCCCTGACCCATATCCTGAAGCTTTCGGACGAGGAGCTGCCCTTCCTCACCGGCACGGAGGATATTGAAGCCGCACTGCCCGCGCTCTTTACCGGAGATGTGCAGCTGGTGCTGTACACCTGCGGCAGCAAGGGTGCCCGCGCCTACACCCGCACCGCCAGCGCCCGCGCCCGCAGCCCCAAAGTGACGGCGGTAGACACCACCGGCGCGGGGGACGGCTTTATCGGCTCGTTTCTGTGGCAGCTGCAACGGGACGGCGTGACCGCCGCCGAACTGCCAAAACTTTCCCGCAAGCGCCTGACCGAGTATCTGACCTTTTCCAACCGCTTCTGCGCTATCAGCGTGCAGCACCACGGTGCCATCGACAGCTACCCCACCTTGGAACAGATGGAGCAGCCGGAAGCCGATTTTCCCCGGCTCTGAGGGGCGATTTTACCGCCCGTTCTGTATTTTTTAACATTTATATGCTATATTGTACAAAAATTTGTCCCACAACCACCCAAAAGGAGGAACCCATGCCCTTTGAGTTTGCTTTTCTGGACTGGCTGTACCAGTTCCGCAACCCGGTAATGAACGCAGTTTCCATCTTTTTTGATTACGCCGGTGCTCACGGCGAGATCTGGATCGCCTTCACCCTGCTGCTTCTGCTCTTCCGGCGCACCCGCAAAGCGGGCTTTGCCATGGCGGTGGCGCTGGTTCTGTACATGGCAGCGGGGCACTTCTTCCTCAAGCCGCTGTTCGCCCGTCCCCGCCCCTGCGATATCAACACTTCCATCACCATGCTGGTGGCGCGTCCGCACGGGCACTCCTTCCCCTCCGGGCACACCGCCTCCGGGGTGGCGGTAGCCTACGCGCTCTGGCTGCAAAACCGGAAGCTGGGCGCGCCCGCGCTGGTGCTGGCAGCCTTTATCGCCTTTACCCGGCTGTACCTCTATGTGCACTTCCCCACCGATGTCCTCGGCGGCGCAGTGCTGGGCATCGCACTGGGCGCTGCGGCCTCCGCATTTGCAAACTATATGGCGAATCACAAAAAGAAACAACAAATTGTATAAGAAAAGGTCGCTGCACAAATGCGTGCAGCGACCTTTTTGCTCTATTATTCTGCCGGGAGCTGGCATTTCCGGTTCTGTGCCGGGTCCCAGCACACCAGCTCCAGCCGACTGCCCGCAGGCAGGGCGGCGTCCGGCTTTGCCGCCTGCCAGCAGCGCTTGAGCGCCGCAGCGGCATCCTCTGCGCCGGGCAGTTCGGTGCACAGCACCGTGCCCTGCCAGCCGTTTTCCGTATACAGGCTCAGTGCGCCCGCCTTGCCGTCCAGAATGGCGGTGATGTCCTGCTGCAGCTGCGCGTAGCCCTCGGCGGTGGCGGCGTACTCGCCGTGCCACTTTTCAAAAAACACCGAGAACTCCCCGCACAGTTCAATGAGCAGATCCTCTGTGCCGGAGGGGCTTTGCACCACCAGCGCCAGATCCTGCTCCTCCATATAGTCAAAGTCCGGGTCATCCCATGTGTGCACGGTGACTTGCTGCCGGCTGAGCAGCATCAGCAGTTCTCCCTGCTTTTCAGCGGTATCAAAATCGCCCTGCGGGCTGTTCCAATCTGTGTTCATCGGTGTTCCTCCGTTTTTCTGTTGTACGGGCGGGGTTTCCCCGCTGTATGATCTGTTCAATCCTTCTCCCCGCTGCCATCTGCGGGCTTTGCCGCTGCGGCGCGGGCTTTCAGCTCGTTTTTAGCACAGTAGAGCGCGCGGTCGGCGCGGTCCTTCACTGCGACCACGTCCTCCCCGGAAAAGGCGGCAGAGCCAAGGGAGACCGTCGGCAAAATGGCAAACACCTTGCGCCGCTCTGCCAGCAAAGCTTGCAGCGTTTTTGCGCAGCGGGCTTCGCTTTCCTCGTCCTTCAGCAGCACACAGAATTCATCGCCGCCGATGCGGTAGCAGTAGCCGCAGCGGGCATAGGCTTTTTTGATGCAGTCTGCGATCTCGGCAAGGCAGACATCTCCCTGCAAATGGCCGTAGCGGTCGTTGATCTGCTTGAAGTCATCCACATCAAACACCACCAGCACCCCGCCGCTGCGGCGCATCTCAGCGGTGCGGTTCAGGTAGCTGTTCTGGTTCAAAAGCCCGGTCAGCGCGTCCAGCTGGTTCCACATTTCGCTGCAATAAATATAGTACAGCACCGACAGCAACGTGACACACAGCCATGTAACGTGCAGCTCCGGCAGCGCGAGCTGGATCACGGTCTCCGCGCCCAGAAACAGGGTCAACGGATAGATCAGCATGCGGCTGCGGTTCTGAAAGGCCGCCGCCGTGCGCACCGTAGCCACCATAAGGTACAGCATGGCGGCATAGTACATGGCCACATAAATATAGAAGTACGCGCCCCGGGCGTAGAGGTTTTCCCTGCTCACCGAGAACACCAGCCCATAGGGCAGCGTTGCCGCCAGAAAAAGCAGATACGCACCCTCGCAGCACACCGCCGCCTTGAACCCGCGCCGGATGATGGATTTTTTATCCAGCACATATACCAGACACAGCGGCACCGCCGGTGTCAGTCCAAAGCCCAGATAGTTGGACAAAATATTCAGCCAGCGGTAGCCCGGCGGTGCGCCGTCCACCACGATGGTGATGACCTCCAGCACCGAGATGCACGCAATGAGCGCAAAGGCCAGAAGGAACCCGCGCTTCTGCTTTTTATTTAAAGATTCGCTCAGCCTTGTAAGAAGACACATAAAGCCGAGCACAAAAAGATCAATGGTCGTTAAAATAAAAAAATATCTATCCATTGCAAGTTATTCCGTTCTGTGAACTGATGCCCCGGACAGGGCACATACAATAGTATTGTATCACTCCACAAAGCTTTTCTCAACCGGGAGCTGCGGATTCACCTTCGCAGTCCATTTGCAGGGAAAATTGCAAAACGTTCTTTTCTCTGCATAAAAGTCCTCGGCAGAGAGGACACGCTAAAAATGCTTCAGCGCCTCCCGGACGGCTTTTTGCGGTGGATCTCCAGTTTGGACAATGCACATACCGTCTCGATATGCTCCGTATGCGGGAACATATCCACCGGGGTAAAGCCCTCGGCCTTATAGCCCAGCTTTGTCAGGGTGGCAAGGTCGCGGGCGAGGGTGACGGGGTTGCAGCTGACATAGACCACCCGCTTCGGTGCCATGCGGGCCACGCTGGCAAGAAATTCCGGGGTGGAGCCTTCGCGCGGGGGGTCCATAAAGATCACGTCTGCCTTTTCCCCCGCTGCGGTCGCTTCGCGGATCCAGCGGGTGGCGTCGGCGGCAAAGAAGCGGGCGTTCCTTACGCCGTTGTGTCTTGCGTTGCCAATGGCATCCTGCACGGCGTCCCGGTTCAGCTCCACGCCCACCACCTGCTTTGCATGGTCGGCGGCGGTCAGGCCGATGGTGCCAATGCCGCAGTAGGCGTCCAACACCACCTCTTTGCCGGTCAGCTTCGCGGCCTCCACCGCAAGGCCGTACAGCACTTCGGTCTGGGTGTGGTTGATTTGATAAAAGCTGCGCGGGCTGATGGCGTAGGTCTTGCCGCAGAGGGTGTCCAGAATGAACCCCTTGCCGTACAGCACCTTTTCCGCCTCGCCCAGCACTACGCTGGTCTTGCGGCTGTTCACGTTCTGCACCACGGTGGTCACAGTCACGCCGCGCTGCGCTGCCTCGGTCAGCAGCGCCTTGACAAAGTTCTTGGCCCCCGGCAGCACCGGCTGCGCTGTCACCAGCACCACCATCACCTGCCCGGTGGCTACGCCCCGCCGCAGCAGGCAGTGGCGCACAAGTCCAGTGCCCTTGTCCTCGTCGTAGGGCTGGTAGCGGCAGGCGTTGGCGGCAGCCCGCACCGCCTGCATGGTCTTGTCCAGCACCTCGTCCTGCAGCAGACAGCTTTCCACCGGCAGCACCTTATGGCTGTTTGCCGCGTAGATGCCGGAGGTCAGTTTTCCACCAAAGCCGACGGCAAAGGTGGAGATCACCTTATTGCGGTAGTGATAGGGCTGCTCCATGCCCCGGATGGGGTGCACCGGGCCGTATTTGCCCACAAGAGCACGCACTTTTTCTTCCTTCTGTTTCAGCTGCGCGGCATAGTCCAGCCCCAGCAGGGGGCAGCCGCCGCAGTTTTTGGCACGCAGTTTGCAATCCATGGCAGTTTCTTCCTTTATATAACAGATACTCTCTTTTCAGGATATCACAGGGCGGGGTGGATTGCAACTGCAAGCCGGGGCGATTTTTGCAGTTTTCATTTTTGCTGCCGGGTCTTTACTTTCCCGCGCTGATTTGCCATAATAGGGACAGAAAACGACCGTTTACGGGAGGGCTACAAAATGAAGATCATGGTTTTTGATGTAGGCGGAACCGAGATCAAATACTCGGTCATGGACGAGCAGATGCACCGCACGGACAGCGGCGCGGTGCCCACGCCGCAGGATACGCAGGCGCAGTTTCTGGATGCAGTCTACCGGCTGTATGCGCCCCACAAAGATGAAGTGACCGGCATTGCCATGGCGCTGCCGGGCTTTGTGGATAACCGCACCGGCTATGTTTCCAACGGCGGAGCGCTGCTGTACAACACCGCCACCCCGGTGGGGCAGCTGCTGGCGGAAAAGTGCGGCTGCCCTGTCATACTGGAAAACGACGGCAAGGCCGCCGCCATGGCAGAGCTGGCAAACGGCGCGCTGAAGGACTGCTGCAACGCTGCGGTGTTCATCATCGGCACCGGCGTGGGCGGCGGCATCATCGCCAATGGGCAGCTGGTGCGCGGGGTGCACTTTACCGCCGGAGAGTACAGCTTTGTCAACACCAACGCCGAAGCGTGGGACGCCCCGGATCAGAACATGGCCTGCCAGTGCAGCACCAGCAATCTGCTTAAATGGTACCGCGCCCGCAAGGCACTGCCGGAGGATGCCCCGCTGGACGGACGCAGTTTTTTTGCCGCCGCCAACGCCGGGGAGCCGGAAGCCTTAGAGGTGCTGCGGCGGTTCTGCCACGCGGTGGCGGTGCAGATCTACAACCTGACCGTTCTGCTGGATGTGGAAAAGGTGGCCATCGGCGGCGGCATCAGCAAGCAGCCCCTGCTGCTGGAAAGTCTGCGCAGCGCCTACGATGGACTGTACGCCTCCCGGGCGGGACAAGCTTACATGGAGGGCTTACCCCGCTGCCAGATCGTGCCCTGCGCCTTCAGCAGCGAGGCTAATCAGGTAGGCGTTGCCGCCGCATATTTTGAAGCCATGCAGAAAAAATGTTGATTTCCAGCCGGTTTCATGGTACTATATCTGCCATGCGCTGCAAATGGCCAAAAAGCAGCTGCGAATTTAACAAGATTATAAAAACAGCGAGGCTACTGCATTTTGCAGTAGCCTCGCTGTTTTTATGCTTTATTTATTTTGGCAAACGCCTGCCGGACATCGCCGGAGAAATACAGCGTACCCAGTGCGCACACCGGGCCTTCGCCGCCCAGTTCTTCTGCGCGTGCCACACCGGCCTCGATGCTGTCCGCAGCCTCGGCAGTGCAGCCGTAGGCGCGGATATGCTCCGCCAGCGTCTGCGCCGGCATGGCGCGGGGATTGTGCGCCGTCACGGTCACGAACCGCTCAGCCAGCGGTGCCAACAGCGCCAGCATCTCGTCCACGTCCTTGTCTGCCATGATGCTGACCAGAAAGACGAATTTCTGCCCGGGGAAACGGTCTTTCAGGCTCTGCACCGTGGCGCGCATCCCGTGGGCATTGTGACTGCCGTCCAGCACAAAGGCAGGGCTGTGGCGCAGCAGCTCAAAGCGCCCGGGCCAGCTTACCTGCTCCAGCCCGGTGCGGATGGCGCTTTCCGGAATGTTCCAGCCCTGCTGCCGCAGCACCCGCAGGGCGGTAATGGCCAGTGCGGCGTTGCGGGGCTGATAGCTGCCGATGAGCGGCAGGCGCACCCCGTCCAGCCCATCAAAGCTGAAGGTAACTGCATCCAGATCCCCGCCAGTGATTTGCAGCTTTGCAAAATCCACCTCGGTAAAGGGGGCGTGCTGCTGCGCTGCCACCCGGCGCAGCACGGCGTCTGCCTCCGGTGCGCCGCCGTAGCTCACCACCGGGCAGCCCGGTTTGATGATGCCCGCCTTGGCAGCGGCGATATCCGCCAGCGTGGGGCCAAGCTCCTTGACGTGATCCATGCCCAGTGCGGTGATCACCGCGCAGGCAGGCTTTTCGATGACGTTGGTGGAATCCAGCGTACCGCCAAGCCCCACCTCCAGCACCACGATATCGCACTGCTGCTGCGCAAAATAGAGCATGCCCAGTGCGGTGATGATCTCGAACTCAGTAGGCACGTCCTCCATGGCATCGGCGGCGGGCTTTACCTGCTCCACCAGCTTTACCAGCGCTTCGTCCGGGATCTGCTGCCCGTTGATCTGGATGCGCTCGTTGAAGCGGTTGATGAAGGGCGAGGTATATAGTCCCACCCGGTAACCGGCGGCTTGCAGGCAGGAAGCCAGCATTGCCGCCGTGCTGCCCTTGCCGTTTGTGCCCGCTACATGGACGAATTGCAGCTTTTTGTGCGGGTCGCCCAGTGCAGCCAGCAGGGTGCGGGTGCGGGTAAGCCCGGGCTTATGCCCCGCCCACTGCACCGCATGGATGTATTCCATTGCCTGTTCGTAGTTCATAGATACTGCCTCGATTCAAGGAATAATATTAAAAATTTCGGAACACCGGAGCGTCGGCAGACGCTCCGGTGTTCCATTTTACGAATCTCTTACTTCTTTGCCAGCTTCATCAGGCTGCGGTTTTCCAGCAGGATGCGCAGCAGCACAACATTCACGGCGCTCAGGATGAGGGCATTGGGGATGCGCACCGCAAGCGTTGCCCACGGATAGCCGTAGAACAGCCGCAGCGCCAGCGAGGTGATGACCATGGAGCCCACAAAATGCCCCAGCAGCACGCTGGCTGCAAGCCGCAAATTTGTGGAAAGGCTGCTCAGCTTCTGCCATGCAAAGCCCGCCACTAAACCGATGGCACCCGCACCCAGCGTGATGAGCGGGTTGATGGCGTAGCCCGCCAGCACACCGCCGATGATATCGGCCACTGCACCCACCGCAAAGCCTGCGCCGGGGCCGAACACCACCGCCGCCAGCAGCACCGGCAGACTGCCCAGATTGAACCGGACGAAGCCGGTGGAGATGCTCAGCACCCGGCTGAACACGATGCTCATGGCTACCAGCAAAGCCAGCATGGTCAGGGTACGCGCAGAAGTTTTTTTGTCGTTCATTGTAGTTGTCCTCCTTAAAAAGGAACAGCAGGCAGGACGCAAAAACGCCCTCCCCTGTGACAGACCGCACAAAGGAGGGCGTGAATTCCAACAACATTCACTTCCGGGCAAAAACCGCAGACGGCTCTCGCCTGCACCCAAGTCCATGCAGCAGCGGGATGCAGACCCTGCACCGCGGTCAATACCTTCGTCCGCAGCACAACTCCCCGTTGATGCGGCACTTAACGCGCAGGGTCTTACTCTGTTGATGATGCCATTATAATCCTTTTTTTGCTGCACTGCAAGCGCCCAAACAGACATCTTTGCCAAAGGAGCGTTTTTATTTTTGGCAGTGTTGTATAAACGTAAGACTTTTGCCCGCCTGTCTCCCTCTTTTCTTTTGGCGCAGAACGTGGTAAGATGAACACAAGATACCAAAGGGGAAACTGCCCCGGAAAGGAAATTTTCCATGAAATTCAGCGAAATGACCTATACCCGCCCGGACATCGATGCCCTGCTGGCACGGTGCAAGCAGCTGGTTGCCAAGGCCGCCGATGCGCAGAACGGCGATGCCCTCATTCAGGTGTACTACGAGCAGAGCCGCGCCTTTGCGGACTACACCACCGCCTCCCAGCTGGCCAACATCCACTACACCTGTGACACCCGCGATGCCTATTGGAAGGCTGAGCAGGACTTTTTTGATGCCAACGGCCCCGCTGTGACCAACGCCAGTGTGGAGATCAGCCGGGCATTTCTGGCAAACCCCTATGTGGATGCCCTTACCGAGCACTTTGGCACCACCTGCGTGGCCGGTATGAAGAACGCTGTGCTGGGCATGGACGACCGTACCGTGGAATTGCAGCAGGAGTTCAACGCGCTGGTCAGCCAGTACCAGCAGATCTACGGCGGCGCACTGGTGGAGCTGGACGGCAAGCAGCTGACCATCCCCCAGCTGGGCCCCTACAAGGAGGATCTGGACCCCACCGTGCGCCGCGCCGCTTATGAAGCCGAGGCCGGTTACTTTGACGCCCACCGGGACGAGCTGGACGCATTGTACACCAAGATCGTCAAGAATCTGAATCAGCAGGCCAAGGTGCTGGGCTACAAGGATTACAGCGAACTTTCCTATGTGCGCATGAACCGCATCGGCTACGGACAGGCCGAGATCCAGGCCTTCCGGGATCAGGTTGCCCGGGACGTTGTACCCGAGCTGCAAAAAGTGATGGCCATGCGCGCCAAGCGCACCGGCATCACCCACCCCACCTTTACCGACCTGCCCATCATCTTCAAGGACGGCAACCCCAAGCCCATCCCGGGCTATCAGGCACGCATGGACGCCGCCCGCACCATGTACCACGAGCTCAGCCCCGAAACGGCGGAGTTCATCGACTTTATGCAGGACAACGAGCTGTTCGACGTGGAAAGCCGCCCCGGTAAGATGTCCGGCGGCTACATGACCAGCCTGCCCAGCTACAAAGCGCCCTTCATTTTCGCCAACTGGAACGACACCTCCGGCGATGTGGACGTGCTGACCCATGAGTGCGGCCACGCCTTTGAGGGCTATGTAGCCGAACGCGACCCCAACGTGCCTGCCGATCTGGAATGCCCCGCCATGGAGAGCGCCGAGATCCACTCTATGGCCATGGAGTTCCTCACCGCGCCGTGGCACCACCTGCTGTTCGGCAAAGATACCGAGAAGTACGCCCTGCTGCACGCCGAGGACAGCTTTGTGTTCCTTGCCTACGGCTGCGCCGTGGACGAGTTCCAGCACATCATGTATCAGAACCCAGACCTGACCCCCGACCAGCGCAACGCCGAGTGGCTCAAGCTGGAAAAGAAGTACCGCCCGTGGATCGATTTTGACAATCTGCCCTTCTACGGGCGCGGTGCCGGTTGGCAGCGCCAGCTGCACATCTACGAGTGCCCCTTCTACTATATCGACTACTGCCTGTCCACCATGGCAGCGCTGCAGTTCTTCCTGCTGAGCCTTGACGACCACAAGGACGCATGGGAGCGCTACCTCAAACTGGTGCGCCGCGCCGGTCTTGCCAGCTACACCGAACTGCTGCAGACCGCTGGGCTGAAGGTGCCCTTTGCCGAGGGCAGCGTCAAGGGCATTGCCCAGCAGATGACCCGCTGGCTGGAAGAGCATCAGGTGGACTAAAGACAAGCGAAAGTCGTTTCGTGACTGCGTCAGGGCGTTTCGTGTCAGTTTTCTTGCTTTTCCGCCGGGCTGCGGTATACTGAAACCAGCATCATCCCCTTCGAGAATGGAAAGGAGTACCGACTTATGAGATCTTCCCGTTTGTTCCGGCGCGTCATCGCCGGTCTGTGTGCTGCCGCCATGCTGTGCGGCGGCATGGCCGCTTCGGCTGCTGCACCCGCACTGCCCGCCGCCCCCGCTGCGGTGGAAGCCACCAACGCCGCCCCCAGCGATGCCGAACTCAAGACCGCTTTTTCCAAGTTCACCGTCACCTACGACGAGGAGGCCGGCGGCTGGGATTTTTCCTCTCCGCAGGAGCAGGCCAGCATGGATAAAAAGTCCTGCGGGCTGTACCCCTATATGTTCTTGCAGGACGATAGCATTGCCTTTAATATGATCCTGACCTATGTGGGCAGCAAGAAGCTGGACATCAAAACGGTCAACGTATCTGCTGATGACGAGCTGTACACCTTTACCTGTGACGAGGAATACGGCGGCGGCTACGATCAGGATCTGGGCTGCTGGTTCGATCTGGAGCTATTCCAGCTGAGTGACGAGGAGGTCAGCCTGCTGAGCGAGTGGCTGAACGCCAAGAGCGTCACCGCCGTATTCGTTGGCCGGGACGGCACCACCCAGAGCTACGCCCTGACCAAGGAGAACCGCACCGCCATTCAGGAGATGGTCACCGCCTACAACCTGATGCTCTCCTCCACCGTAGAGCAGTGCGAGCCCATCCTGACCAGTCTGGCAAAGTAAACGCATTTTCAGAGTCCCCGGAGCGTCTGCGGATGCTCCGGGTTCTTTTTTGCGAAATTTCAATTTTTTTGCAAAAAATGCTTGCCAAACCAGCAAAGCTGTGCTATACTAATCGAGCTGTGATGTGCTGCTATAGCTCAGTTGGTAGAGCGCATCCTTGGTAAGGATGAGGTCTCCAGTTCGAATCTGGATAGCAGCTCCAGCTTAACCGCCCTGAAGTCTTAGGACTTCGGGGCGGTTTTCGTTTGCCACATATAAACCAAAAAAGCATCCGCAGCCTTCGCTTTAGAAAACCAGCGAATCTCGTTGCGGATGCTTTTGTTTTTAGCGGGCTGAACCCTCTCAGGCGCTGCGCACCAGCTCCCCCGAGGGGGGAGCTTCCTTACTGCTGCCCGGCAGATGCTAAAAAGCTCCCCCTTTCGGGGGAGCTGTCATCGCGCAGCGATGACTGAGAGGGTTTCGTGCGGCGGTATTTTTTAATCCTCGTCGGGGATATTCTCTGCATCCAGCAGATACTCGGTCTCGGTCTGCTGCTCCATCTGCTGCGCGGTCCAGTCCAGCTGCACAGCGCCGCTCAGGTCCAGCGAGTAATCCTCGGTATACAGCAGACTACCGGTGTTCAGGCTGCTTTCTGCCGCGCTGCGGGCATCCCATGTAAAGTGCAGATTTTCCGGCGGCACGGTGCACTGCTTTGCCAGTGCGGTCAAAGTGTAGCAATCCCGGGCAAAGGCGGCGGCGCTGTCGTAGGGACCGAACAGCTCCACGGTCAAGGTCAGGTAGACATCCCCGGCGGGCAGGGCGGCGGCCTGCTGCAAGGTCTCGACCTGCGGGCCGCTCAGGTACAGCCTGCCGCTGATATCCCGGATGGCAATATCCTGCGCATCCTGCTTGCAGGCGGTGTACAGTTCGTCAATGGCCTGTGCGCTCAGACGGTTCATCGCCTGCTGATTTTCGCCGCTCAACTCGTCCCATAGCATGGGCAGTATCGCCATGCAGAAGCAGCCCGCCATCAGCACCAGACAGACCAGCACGGACACAAAATCGTACTTCCAGCGGCCGGGGCGTGCGGCAAAGAAGAGCACCTCGCACCCCAGCAGAACCAGCGCCACCGCCGGGGCAATCTTCAAGGTCAGCTGCACATCAAAGCCCGGCACAAAGAAATACAGCAGGAAGAACACGCCCGCCGCAATGAGACACGCGCCCAAGGTCAGGCTGCCCACCCGGCGCAGGGGCTTTTCTGCGGGCTTGCGCTCCGGCGGGGGCACACTGCCCGGCTGAGTCGTCAAAGGGGTCTTATTCTGCTCGGTCATCATCATCCTCCACAGGGGGTTTGTCCTGTTCTGCGTCAGTCACCGGCTCCCCCAGCAGTGCCGAAAGCTCCGGCATGGCAAAATGGGTGTCCGTGTCCGCGGTGTCCTCGGCATCCTCAGCCTGCGGCGCAGCCGTATAGGCGTGGAAGTCCTCGGGTTCCTCGGTCTCCTCTTCAGGGGGCTGCTTGCCCTTTTTGTTTTTCGGGCCGCGCACCAGCCACATACCGCACACGATCAATGCCACGCAGACCACGATCTGCGGCAGGGCGTCCAGCATCAGGTAGATGGCGCGGAAAACCGGGTTATCCTGTCCCCAGCGCCACATCACATCGCCCAGCACCCGCATGATGATGTTGTTGTAGAACACGATCGCGCCCAGCGCGATGAGCCCCCAGCCCACCAGCTTGTGGCTTTCGCCCATGAACTGGGTCATGCGGGCATCGTGCCAATTAAAGTGCACCAGATAATCGTCCTCCGGGGCTTTTTCTGCCGCCAGCTGCGCGCGGAGGTTCAAGGTATCGAAAAAGCTGTACATATACACAACGATGCAGCCGACTACCAGTGCGTCCAGCCCCGTGGTGCTGCCTAGGATAATGAACAGGCAGAACATGGTGATGAGCGAGAGCCCCCGCTTCATATAGCCCTGATACATCTGCCCCGCACCGGGGATGCAGGCAAACAGCAGGGTCAGGATCCCGTTTTTCTTCATAATCAGTTCCCTCATTTCTCAGTGGTGTCTGCACTGCGGTGCAAAAGCGCGTCCAGTGCATCGGATAGTTTTTCGGTCAGCTGCTTTTTGTCCTCTATGGGCTTGCCCAGCGGGGCGGTGGAGGGCTGCGGTGCTTTGTCATTCACCGGCTTGCCCAGCAACTCCGGTTCGGTCTGCTGGGTGGTCTGCGGCAGCCATGTGTTCAGCTGCTGCCCAGTGTGCAGGATCTGTTCCAGCGTACCGGTACGCCACATGGTCAGCGCCAGCACGGCGGCCACGGTGGCCACAGCGGCGCGTCCCCATGTGTTCTGCATCAGCCGTATCCAGATGGTGCCCATCACCGCGCCCCGGGCAGAGCGCGGCGGCTGTTCCAGCACATCGTCGGTCAGCAGGGCGGTGTAGCGGTCCATGCAGCGGTCGCAGTAGGCAAGGTGTTCGGCGGCTTCCAGCCGCTGCGTTTCGTCCAATTGTCCACCGACCAGTGCCTGTAAGCCTTCCTCGCTCAGACAGCCTTTTACGTCAAACAGTTCCATGTACGCTCCTCCTTTCACAGGGTATGCGGTCGTTTTGCAAAATCTGCTGCGCCAGCATCTTTTTGGCGCGGTAGACCTGCGCTTCCACCGTTTTGGGCGGGCGTCCGCACAGCCTTGCAGCTTCGGCCATAGTGTGCTGCTCCAGCAGCACCAGACGGCAGGGTGTGTGGTAGGGCTCGCGCAGATCTAAGATCATCTCCGTAAGCTCTTCTTCGCCCAGCGCATCCAGTACCTGCTGTTCCGGCTGCATGCCGGGCGGCGCGCCCTCCAGCGCCAGCACCTCGTCGCCGGGGGTGTTCATCTTGCGCACCCACGCGCTGCGCAGATAATCCTTGGCTTTGTTGGCGGCGATGCGCGCCAGCCATTGCTTTTCAAAGCCGGGCGGGCAGCGGTCGATGGCCCGCCACGCCGCCAGAAAAGTCTCCTGCGTCAGATCCTGCGCCTCCTGCACATCCGGCACCAGCTGATGGCAGACCGTGTACACGAGCGCCTGATATTTCTGCACCATCGTGCTGAATTCCTGTGTTGTCAACGCGCTGCACGGCCTCCTTTCCGGTTCTGGATGCGGTGTTCTGCGCCGCCCTTCTGTCTTTAATACGAGAGAGCGGCGGCAGTTCCTGCAAAAAACTGAAATATTTTCAAACTTTTTCTTCTTCCGCAGATATGGTACAATAGCAGTATAGCACACAGGGAGGATTTTCGCCATGGCTTCTACCACCCGTCAGGCGCTTTTACAGGCGCTGAGCGCCGCCGAGGGCGCATATATTTCCGGTCAGCAGCTGGCGCAGCAGCTGGGGGTCAGCCGCGCTGCCGTGCACAAGGCAGCAGCGGCGCTTACCGCGCAGGGCTATGCGCTGGAAGCCGCCTCCCGCCGGGGGTACCGCCTGCTGGGCGGCGACCCCTTCTGCACCGAGGCGGTAGGCCCCTACCCCGCCCCGGTGCAGCTGTACGACACGCTGGAAAGCACCAACCGCACCGCAAAGCTGCTGGCGCTGGAAGGCGCCGCCCACGGCACGCTGGTGCTGGCGGGCGGGCAGACCGCCGGGCGCGGGCGGCTGGGGCGCAGCTTTGCCAGCCCGGCGGGCAAGGGGGTGTACTGCTCGGTAGTGCTGCGCCCGTCGCTGCCTGCCGCCAACGCCCAGACCGCCACCATCGGCGCGGCAGTGGCAGTGTGCCGGGCGGTGCAGACGCTGTGCGGGCTGGAGCTTGCCATCAAGTGGGTGAACGACCTGTATTACAAGGGCAAAAAGGTGTGCGGCATCCTGACCGAGGCCGGCACCGACCTTGAAAGCGGCCAGCTGGAATGGCTGGTGGTGGGCATCGGGCTGAACCTGACCGCCACGGCAGAGGACTTTCCCCCGGAGCTGACCGCCAAAGCAGGCAGCTTATACCCCGGCGGCCCTGCCCCGGTAAGCCGGGCGGCGCTGGCGGGTGCTATCGGGCGGGAGCTGTTGGCGCTCTGCCCGGGCTTTGCCTGTCTGGACGAGTACCGCGCCCGCTGCTTTGTGCCCGGCCATTGGGTGACCGTGTGCACCGGCACCGAGACCTACGCCGCGCAGGCGCTTTCCATCGACGACGCCGGTCGGCTGGTGGTGCAGCGGGAGGGCGGGCGCACCGAGGCGCTGCGCTGCGGCGAGGTGACCATTCGTCCCACTAAGACGGAATAACTGGGAAAGAGGACCATTTATAATGCCCTCCGCGTTGCTCTGGGCATCCTCAGAGGAATAATTATTTTTAATTTTGCGTTTGTCGCGCTCTGCGGAGCGCTCCAAACGCTTTTTTCACAGGAGGGGCTGTAATGGAAAAATGCATCTCATCTTTGCGACCCTTCTCGTGAAAATGGCAAAACGGAACGCCCGCAGGCGTTCCGTTTTGCCGAAATCTGAAATAATCTTTCCTTAATTTTTGCCCAGAGCAAAGCGGAGGGCATTCCCAATCATTTTTATACAAAAAGCCCGCCGGGCATTTCTGCACGGCGGGCTTTGGTTTACAGTTTACTCTGCCTTGGTCTCGGGCTTTGCCTCAGCCTTGGCTTCCGGCTTTGCTGCGGGGGCAGCAGTAGGAGCGGCGGGCTTCACCACGGGCTTCGGGGGATTGGGATCGTCCTTCAGCGGGAACAGGATGATGTGCTTGGGGCACTTCTGGGCGCACATACCGCAGCCCTTGCACTTGTCGTAATCAATGCGTGCCACGCCGTCCACAACATGGATGGCGTCGAACTTACAGGTGCGCTCGCACATGCCGCAGGCAATGCAGGAAGTGGTGCACAGCTTGTTGGCCACAGCACCCTTATCCTTGTTGGAGCACATGACCACCGGCTTGCGGGGGCCGGCAGCATCGATCATGATCACCTGCTTGGGGCAGATGTTGGCACAGGCACCACAGCCGGTGCACTTGTCCTTGTCCACCTTTGCCACACCGTCCACGATGTGGATGGCGTCGAACTTACACACCTTGGTGCAGTCGCCCAGACCAATGCAGGCGAAGGAGCAGGTCTTGGGGCCGCCGTACAGAGCTGCCGCAGCAGCACAGGTCTGGATGCCCTTGTAGTCGTAGGCAGGCTTGCAGTGCTCGGAGCTGCCCTGACACTGCACCACAGCCTTCTTCTCTACGGCGCTTGCCTCGCCGCCCATGATCTTGGCAATGGCAGCAGCAGCCTTGGGACCGCCGGGTGCGCACTTGTCGCAGGGCACGCCGTCCAGAACAACAGCCTTTGCGTAGTCGGAACAGCCGGCGTAGCCGCAGCCGCCGCAGTTTGCGCCGGCCAGACAGGCAGAAACTTCCTCAATGCGGGGGTCTTCCTCCACCGCCATGAACTTTGCGGCAGCCACCAGAACGATAGCACCCACAGCGCCCACGATGGTGCACAGGATAACAGCAGATACAATATTCATAGTCCTGTTCCTCCCTTACAGCGTAACATTGAACAGGTTTTCGACGATGCCGCCGAAGCCCATGAAGGACAGGCTGGTGATTGCAGCTGCGATCAGGGTGATGGGCAGGCCCTTGAAGGGTGCCGGGGGATCGCAGGCTTCCACGCGCTTACGCACGCCGCTGAACATGACCATGGCCAGCATAAAGCCGCAGCCTGCGCCGATGGCGCAGATCAGAGCCTCGATGTAGGCGTAGCCGAAGCCGTGTGCAGCCACATCTGCGCCGTAGTCGCCCACGACCAGAATGGTAACGGCCAGCACGCAGCAGTTGGTGGTGATCAGGGGCAGATAAACGCCCAGCGAGTTATACAGTGCAACGACGTACTTCTTGAGGAAGATCTCGATGAACTGCACCAGCACAGCAATGACCAGAATGAACACGATGGTCTGCAGGTAGCTCAGACCAGCCTTGTCCAGAATGAAGATCTGGATGGGGAAGGTAACGGCCGTTGCCATGAACATGACGAAGATGACAGCACCGGACATACCAACAGCGGAATCCAGCTTTTTGGAAACGCCCAGGAACGGGCAGATACCGTAGAACTTCACCAGCACATAGTTGTTGACAAGGATCATGCTGAAGAAGATCGCAGCGAGTTTGACGAGCATCTTATTCCGCCTCCTTCTTCAGATTGTCAAGATCACAGCAGCTCTTGCGCTCGATGCGGGCGTCCAGCTTGCCTTCCAGCCACACACAGCCGGCCATCAACAGGCCAAAGCAGAAGAATGCACCGGGAGCCTGCGTCATGATGGAGACCTTGGCAACGCCTTCCGGAATGATCTGGAAGCCCAGCCAGGTGCCGCTGCCCAGGATCTCACGGATGGAGGCCATCAGGGTAGCGGTGAGGGTGTAGCCGAGGCCCATGCCCACGCCGTCCAGTGCGGAATCCACCACATTGTTCTTGCAGGCGAACATCTCGGCACGGCCCAGAATGATACAGTTGACAACGATCAGGGGCAGGAACACGCCCAGAGCGTTGTACAGGCTTTCCATGTAGGCCTGCATGAACATCTGCACGATGGTCACAAAGCCTGCAATGATGACGATGTAGCAGGGCAGATGCACCTTGCCGGGGATGACTTTCCGCAGCAGGGAGATCATGATATTGGAGCACACCAGCACGAAGGTGAAGGCGGCGCCCATGCCCAGTGCGCTGGAAACTGCCGTGGTAACGGCCAGAATGGAGCAGGTGCCCAGAACCAGACGCAGAACAGGGTTTTCTTTGATGATGCCGTTGGTAAGGATGCTTACCTTGGACTTATTTTCTTGTGCCATTTCTTACCAACCTCCTTTTATGCCAGCTCGTTGAAGCAGTTGATACAATCATTGATGGCAGCAAACAGAGCGGTGGACGAAATGGTTGCGCCACTGTACGCATCGAAATCCTGATTCATCACAATGTTCTTGGTGCCGTCCATGCCGTTGAACTGTGCCAAGAAGTCATCGGTGGACACATTGGAGCCGATGCCCTTGGTCTGGGTAGAAGCATCCACCCAGATGCCGGTCTCGGCGCCGTTGGCGTCAAAGCCCATGATGACGGTCAGGATGCCGCCGTCAAAGCCCTTTTCCTCAGCCTTGATGGCAATGCCGCCATCCGGAGCCTTTACCACGCCGGTAACATTGGCGGTGGTGTAGTCGGTAACTTCCTCCAGCGTAGCTGCGTCCGAAACAGAGGGCATCACGCTGACATAAGCAGCCAGCGTGGTGCGGCGGGTGTTCTCCTTGATAACGGGAGCGGTCATGCCGTTCACCAGAGCCAGCAGCAGGCTGACGATCAGAGAGATGACGGTCAGCACAACGATGGGCTTACCGGTGGTTTCCCAGCTGGAATTTGCAGTCTTACTCATTTGCCAGCACCCTCCTTCGCTTTCTTTGCAGGCTTCACATAGCCATACGGGGTCTGACGGGTCAGATCATTGATGTACGGGACCCACAGGTTCATGAACAGCAGTGCGAAGGACACGCCCTCGGTGTAGCTGCCCCAGTAGCGGATGGCAAAGGTAACGATGCCAAGGCACACGCCGTACACCAGCTTGCCCTTCAGGGTAAAGGGGCTGGTAACGTAGTCGGTAGCCATGAACACAGCGCCGAACAGCAGGCCGCCGCTCAGCACAGCAACCAGTGCGCTGTGCAGATCCTTGGTAGCGATCAGGTAGAACACGAACACGCTGCCAACGTAGGAAGCCGGAATGGCGATGCTGATGGTCTTGGTAGCCACCAGATAGATCAGACCCAGCACGATGGCCAGTGCACAGGTCTCGCCCAGCACACCGCCGTGGATGCCCATGAACAGGTCCAGCAGGCTCAGCTTGGAGGGATCTGCCACAGCCAGCGGGGTAGCCTTGGACAGCTGGTCCACCGCTGCATCCGGGAACACCCACTTATTCATGGAACCGGCAAAGCTGACAAACAGCACGATACGGCCCACCAGAGCGGGGTTTGCAAAGTTCATGCCAATGCCGCCAAACAGCTGCTTGACAACAATAATTGCCACCAGATCGCCGATGATCAGCTGACCGATGGGCATACCCACGGGCACGTTCATGGCCAGAATGATGCCGGTGACCACAGCGGACAGGTCGCTGATGGGGTTTGCACGCTTCAGCAGCTTGCAGTACAGCCACTCAAAAGCCACACAGGCCACCACGGAAACGGCGGTGACCAGCAGGGCGCGCACGCCGAAAATGATCGCAGAGGCAACCACGCAGGGGCACAGTGCAACGATCACGTTAGCCATCAGGCTTTGGGTGGTCTCGTCACTGCGGACGTGCGGGGAAGCCGAAACAATAAGCTTCGTATCCATTACTTATTGCCTCCTTTTTTGATTTCGCCAAGATAGAAGGCCTTGGCCAGACTCATCATCTGGGTGACCGGGCGCTTTGCCGGGCAGACGAAGGAGCAGCTGCCGCAGTTGAAGCAGTAGTCAGCGTGCAGCTTGCCCAGCTCCTGCACATCGCGGGCGGCGTAGGCCTGATTGACCTCCACGGGCTCCAGACCCATGGGGCAGTACTCCACGCAGCGGCCGCAGCGGATGCAGGGGTTGACCTGCGGGGGCTCTGCAGCAGCGGCGCTGAGCATGATCAGGCCGGAGGTGGTCTTGGTGGTGGGGTAGCTCAGGTTCTCCACAGCGGGGCCCATCATGGCACCGCCGGCAACCACCTTGCCCAGCTCGCCCTTAACGCCCACATAGTCCAGAATGTCCTGATAAGCGGTACCCACGGGCACAACGACGTTCTGGGGCTTTGCGCAGGCATCGCCGTCCACGGTGATGGTACGCTGGACCACCGGCATACCGGTAGCCAGATACTTGCCCAGCGTGGAAACGCTGGTCACGTTCATCACGATAGCGCCTGCATCGGCGGGCAGACCGCCGTGGGGCACCTCGCGGCCGAGACACTTCTCGATCAGGATCAGCTCTGCGCCGGTGCCGTAGACACTGGGCAGGGGCTTGACCTCGATGGCGCTGTCGTCCTTGGTCTTTTTGCACAGCAGGTCGATGCACTCGGGCTTGTTGTTCTCAATACCAATGATGCACTTGGGAATGCCGGTATACTGCAGCACAGCCTTGATGCCGCGGATGATATCATCGCTGCACTCCAGCATCTCCTGCGTATCGCTGGTCAGCCACACCTCGCACTCGGAGGCGTTGATCAGTAAAGTATCCACCGACTGCTTGGGCTGCAGCTTCACATCGGTGGGGAAGCCTGCGCCGCCCAGACCGACCAGACCGCACTCGCGCACGGCAGCAAGGAAGCTTGCCTTATCGGTGACTTCCGGTGCCTTGACGGCCGGGTCTACGGTCTGCTTGCCATCGGTCTTGATGACAACAGAATCGCACATACGGCCATTGGACAGACGGAAGGGCTCCACTGCAGCTACCGTACCGGAAACGCTGGAGTGGATATTTGCGGAGACAAAGCCGCCCGCCTCACCGATTTTGGTGCCGACGAACACTTCATCGCCTTTTTTCACCAGTGCCTTGGCGGGTGCGCCAATGTGCTGGCTCATAAGGATGCGTACCTGCGCGGGCAGAGGCATCGGGATAGGTTTGCTTGCAGCAGTTGCCTTGTCATGCGGCGTATGCGCGCCAAGCGCCGCACGTTTCAGCTTGTTCAACATGGATTTCAAATCCCCCATTCTGCTTGAATTGCCATCCCCACGCCCATGCAGGCGCACTGGTACAGGGACAGCAGCTGCTTAACACACTTATTGTATCATTTTGGCGCGGGAAGTCAACGACATCACGGCTCAAATGATGAATTTTCCTGAACTTTCTTATTCGTTTTCGCTGATTAGTTTTAACTAACCACCGTATTTTTCTTTTTGTTCTCCCCCTTCTGCCGTTTGCCTTTACTGCGGGAATATGCTATACTATACCTAACATGACAGGCGGAACGTCCCCCGCTCCGCTCCCGAACTTCACAAGGAGGCACCAAACCATGAAAGTTCTCAAAGCTCTGCTCGCCGTCCTCACCACACTGGCTGTCGCCCTGACCGCCATTCTGCTGCTCTGGCAGGATAAAAGCGCCCCGCGCTATATCCAGATCTACGAAAACGAGCAGTAATATTTTTCTTGCAAAACAGCACCCCGGCCAGGCGGTAAAACCGCCCGGCCGGGGTGTTTTTGCGTTGTCCGGCAAACCACACAAAAACGCCGCCGACTTTCCGTCAGCGGCGTTTGCTCGTATCAGTAGGTCATCACGACCACCATAAAGGGAATTTTATCCCTCGTCGAAGGGTCAGTGTTCTGCACAACGCCCACGCCCACAAGGGTGGCTTTCTTACTCTTGACCAGTGCATTGTTGCGTTCTGCGCTCACTCCCTCTGTCTTGTCTGCCCACTTTTTGAGCCAGTACGCATCCGGGTAAGCGCCCTGCAGTGCGCCAAAACCGATCGATGCTTTTTCGCCCACCTTCTTGTTGCGGACTTTTGCACAGGCATCAATATAATCCGTGTTGGTACTCGGATTCTTGCCGTACTTGCCATTGACGCCATCCAGCTGCACCTGTGCCATCTTCTTGGCGAACTCACAGGCCTGCTCGTTCAGCTTCAGCGGGGTGTTATTGCCATAGTTCTTGCGCACTGTGTTCAGTGCTTCCACCACCGCAGCCACCTTCTGCGCCTCGGTCGTTTCATCCGTAGGGTCTTTGCCGGGTTCGCTGCTGCCGGGCTTGTCCGGCGCATCCGGCGCGGAAGGGCCGGAGGGCCCACAGGCTGCCAGAAGCAGCAGCGCCATTGCAGCTGCAAGGACCGCTGCCGTCCATCGTTTCCAAAGTTTCATCTGTAGTCCCTCGCTTTCTTCTTATAGGAGCGCGTTGCTCCACGGTTTCATCTTATCCCCTGCCGCTGTGCGCTGTCAATGGGCAGATGCGCCAAACTTTGCCAGAAAGTTTCGGCAAAGCGTGCAAAAGCAGGAACATTTTAAAATAGCTTCCGCGTGCGCTCCAGCCATATTCAGTGGAAAATTTATTTTTTTATTCGCAATTCCGGAAAATCGGCAGATTTTCCGGAATTGCTTTTTCACCGGGCACACTGCGCGGGCTTTTCCGCACGCAAAAAAGGCTGCCGCACGGAATGTGCGGCAGCCTTTCGGGCTTAGTAATCGTTTTCGCAGCCAAGCAGGAATTTCATGTAGGCAAAGGTGCGCTCCCGCCCGATGTCCCGCACCATGCACAGCAGCTTTTCCAGCAGTGCCCGGGTCTCCGGGTGCATCAGGTAGTGATCCTTGCTGCGCTGGTAGTACTCCCACGCGGAGGCATCGGTGTACTTGTCGCCCAGATAGATCTGGCTTGCCGCCACCCGGTCGCACACCATCTCGCAGACGTACCGCAGGGGGATCTTCATGCCGGTCAGGCCGGTCTTGGTGGTGCTGTAATCGATCCAGTATTCCAGATGATGCTTGTTGCGCCCCTTGTGGTGCAGCCACGCCGAGGTGTAGCCCTTGGCTGCGCGCTCGGCCTCGTTGGGGCTGTGGTCGCCCTGATAATAGATGCACCCGGGGATGAACTCGGTGGGGCTGTACTTGCTCAGGTCGTGGGCAAGGCCCTGCTCATACAACCCGCATTCAAAGCAGTATTTCATCACCAGCAGCTTGTGCCGGGTGATGGTCTCGAAATGACCCTTGATGTTCATGCTGTTATTCCCTCCACTGCACCGTGATGCGTCCCTCTTTCAGCCCGCGCAGATCATCGCTTTCGGAAAAATCCTCCCGGTCCATGGTCAGATTGGGGTTGTAGTAGGGGTCGTGCAGGATGTTCGCCTTGCCGTGCACATCGTACAGACGCTGCTGCTCGGCGGCAAAGCGCCGTGCCTTTACCGGGTCTTTTTCGTCCCCGCCGCGGCTCTTGCTCTCGTAATGGGTCAGCTGGGCGTAGGGCGTCCACGCAATGCGGTAGCCCGCATCCCGCACCCGCAGGCAGAAGTCCACATCGTTGAAGGCCACCGCAAAGGCTTCGTCCAGCCCCTTTACCTCGTCCCACACGCTGGTCTTTACCAGCAGGCAGGCACCGGTAACGGCAGAAAAGTCCTGCACCGTGGCGGTGCGGAACATATAGCCGCTGCCGCCGGCCTTTTTGTACTTGTGGCTGTGCCCCGCGTAGCCCCCCAGCCCGGTGATGACGCCCGCGTGCTGGATGGTCTCGTCCGGGTAAAAGAGCATGGCACCGCACACTGCCGCCCCGCCGGGGTGGGCGCATTGGCGCAGAAGTTCGGTGAGCCAGTCGCCGCCTCGCACCTCCACATCGTTGTTCAGCAGCAGCAGATACTCGCCGGTGGCGTATTTGCGGCCAAAGTTGTTGATGCCGGAAAAGTTGAAGCCCTTTTTCGGATAGGTGACCACCCGCAGGCCGTCGTAGCGCTGCTGCGCCTTTTTATAGTAGGCAAAGGTGGCGGGGTCGGTGGAGTTGTTCTCCACCACAATGACCTCAAAGTGCTCCCATTCAGTCTTTGTCCAGATGCTGTGCAGGCACTTTTCCAGATCCTCGGTGTGGTCCTTGTTGGGGATAAGGATGCTCACCTTGGGTTCGCCCACGATGTCCCACTTCACCCGGTAGGTGCTGGGGAACAGGCCGTCCTCCACCGTGCCGGTGCGCCCGGTGCGGGTCAGGTGGTCTGCCAGCGCCTTTTTGGCTGCTGCCGCAACGTATGGCTTGGCGTCTGCACCGCCGGAGGTAGACCCCGCGTGCACCCGCCAGTAGTAGAGCACCTGCGGCACATGGGCAGCACCGCCGGTCTTTTCCAACAGCCGCAGGAACAGATCATGATCCTGACTGCCGTCGCATTCCGGGCGTTCGCCGCCCAGCTGCTCCCACAGCGCTTTTTGGAACACCGCCAGATGGCAGATGTAGTTGCAGCACAGCAGGTAGTCCGGGGCGTAGTCTGGCTTGAAGTGCGCCACCATGGGGCGGCGGATGCTCTTGGTGAACAGTGCTTCATCGCTGTACAGAAAACCGTCCGGTTCGCCGCGCTGCCGCAGCTGCAAGATGGCCTTGCCCATGGTGTACAGGGCATGGGGTGCCAGAATGTCGTCGTGGTCAGCCAGCGCCAGATACTCCCCTGTTGCCAGCTGCGCGGCGGCATTGGTGTTGGCTGCAATGCCCTGATTTTCGATCTTTTTATATACGATTCGTTGATTTTTTTGCTGATATTCCTTTACGATGCGCTCCACGTCCCCGTGAGCGGCGTCCGAAGCATCGGCAAGGCAGAGCTGCCCGTTGGGCGCGGTCTGCCCCACAAAGGAATCCAGAAATTCCCGCAGGTATTTTTCCGGGGTATTGTACAGCGGGGTCAGCACCGAGATGGTGGGCAGACCGCAGTCTGCCGCCGTTTTGCCTGCCATCTCTGCACGCTGGGCTTCCAGCACCTTTTTGGCGGGCAGGTAGCGTGCACGCTTGCCGAAACAGCGGCGCTTGACAAAGCCCGCGCCGCGTTTGACCATGGTGGGCAAGCCCTCGTCCTTTGTCAGCTGCACGGCATAGCCGGCAAGCTCCTTGGCGCGTTTCAACCGTACATTCATATCAGACCTCGCCGCGCTGGGTCGCCTTGTAGGCGGCGCAGACTGTCTGGGTGTCCCCGTTCATTTTCAGGTGGCCGTGGCTCAGCCATGCCACCTTGGTGCACATCCGCTCGATCTGCTCGATGGAGTGGGACACCAGAATGACCGTGGTGCCGCCTGCCATCAGCTCCTGCATCCGCTTTTCGCACTTTTGCTGGAACAGGAAATCGCCCACCGACAGCACCTCGTCCGCAATGAGGATATCGGGCTTGGTGATGGTGGCAATGGCAAAGCCGATGCGCGCCACCATGCCGGAGGAGTAGTTTTTCAGCGGCACATCCAGAAAGTTTTCCAGCTCGCTGAATTCCACGATCTCGTCAAATTTTTCGTCCAGATACTTGGGCGAGAAGCCCAGCACCGTGCCGTTGAGGTAGATATTCTCGCGGGCGGTCAGATCCATATCAAAGCCCGCACCCAGCTCAATGAGCGGGGCGATGGTGCCGTTTACGGTCACCTTGCCCTTGCTGGGCTTGTACACCCCGGCAATGGTCTTGAGCAGGGTGGATTTGCCCGAGCCGTTCAAGCCCACAAGGCCGTAAAAATCGCCGGGCATAATGTCCAGACTGACGTCCTTCAGGGCGTAGAACTCGTCGTATTGCAGCCGCCCCTGCACCATGGCCAGAAAATATTCCTTCAGGCTCTCATGCTTTTCCTTGGAAAGGTTGAAGCACATGGAAACATTGTCCACTTTGATGATCGGTTCCATTGTTCACCCTCCTTAAATGTGCAGCACAAAGCGATCCTGTGTTTTGCGGAACACCTGCAGCCCCACTACCATGGACACTACCGCGCATACACCGCAGACAAGGAACATATTCCAATCCAGCGGGATGCCCCACATCACCGTGCGGCGGAAGCCCGTGATATACCAGTACATGGGGTTCAGCTTGATGATCTGCTGCATATTGAAGCCGCCGATGGAAAAGGTCATCTGGGTGGGGTCGTAGAAGATGGCGGAGAAATACAGCAGCGCGGTGACGAACACGCTCCAGATATGCATGATATCCCGGAAGAACACCGTAGCCGCCGCTAAGAACATACTGACCCCGAGACTGAAGAAGAACAGAGTCACCAGCGGGTACAGCGCCTCAAAAATGGTCAGGTGGAAAGGCGCACCGGTAAAGATCATGACCAGCAGCAGTGCCACAAAGCTGAAGATGCAGTTCACCATGGCAAAGCAGCACTTTTCCAGCGGGAAGATATACTTGGGGATATACACCTTTTTCAGCAGCGGGGCGGCGCTGAGCACGCTGCTCATGCTGGTGGAGGTAGCCTCGTTGAAGAAGTTGAACAGCAGCTGACCGCACATCAGAAAGACGGCAAAGTTGTCGATGCCGCTGCCCCGCATATCCATCAGACTGCTGAACACCGCCCAGTACACAAGGCACATGAGCAGCGGGTTCAGCACGCTCCACACCACGCCCAGCACGCTGCGGCGGTACTTCAGCTTGAAATCACGGCTTACAAGGTTCCACAGCAGATAGCGGTAGCGCCAGAAGCCGTTCCACATTGCTTTGAGTTTTGCCACGGGCGATCACCACTTTTCAAAATACTCGAACTTCTGGGCGGCAAAGGGCTCGTGCAGCTTGTCCTTTGCGCTGGTCTTGTGCTCGCAGCCGCAGTCCGGCCACTGCACGTTGACGGTGGGATCGTCGTAGGGGATGCCGCCCTCACTGGTGGGGTCGTAGACATCGGTGCACTTATAGCAGAACTCTGCCACATCGCTCAGCACCAGAAAACCGTGGGCAAAGCCCTCCGGGATATAGAACATCTTCTTGTTGTCCTCGGAAAGGGTCACGCCCACCCACTTACCAAAGGTAGCGCTATGCGGGCGGCAGTCCACGGCTACGTCATACACCTCGCCCTTGGTCACGCGCACCAGCTTGCCCTGCGTGTGGTTCTTCTGGAAGTGCAGCCCACGCAGCACGCCCCGGGTGGAGCGGCTCTGGTTGTCCTGCACAAATTCCTTGTCGATGCCAGCCTCTGCAAACTGGTCCTTCTGGTAGGTCTCCATAAAATAGCCGCGGTCGTCGCCGAACACCTGCGGCTCAATGACCACCACGCCGGGGATCTCGGTCTGCGTAAAAATAAACTTACCCATGATATTGTACCTCTCTTTTTTTCTGAAAGTTTTTTCTTTATCTGGAAAAGTCTGGTTTAAAACAGGCTTTTACGCTTTGTTGCGGCGCTTTGCCGTTTTGCGGCGTTTTGTCAGGCGTGCATGCACCCGCAGCACCAACACCGTGACCACCGCCGCACCCACGGTGCAGCCCACTGAGATGCCCGCCAGCAGCCATGCGCTGCTGCCCGGCTCCACGTCCCTGGCGGCTTCCAGCGTTGTGCCGGTGCTCTGCTCCAGCAGCTCCGCCAGACCGGTGATCTCGGCTTTTACCCGCACGCTGGTGCTCTCCTGCTTTGTGCCGCCGTTCAGGGTGTACACCGCATACACGGCAGGCTCTGCGCCCAGCAGATACTGCTCCGGCAGCTCCAAGTCCACGGTCACGTCCTGCGCGGATAAGCCCTCGGCCAGCAGCAGCTTCACCCCGGGGTCGGTCACAGTAACGGTGCCAAGGCTCTGCCCGCCGCCCGCCACTGCCAGCTGTGCGGTAACCGTGCCGCCGGGCAGCTGGGTGTAGTTTCTATAGGTGGCAAAGGCGTAGTCCAGCAGGGTGCGCATATCGTTATATTTATCGGTGCTCAGCTGGCTTTGCATGGTCACGCAGATCAGGCGCACCCCGTCCTGCTCTGCCAGACAGGCATAGCTGTACCGGGCGGTGTTGGTGTAGCCCAGCTTAGAGCCCAGCACGCTGTCGATGTGGTAGCGGCTGGAGCCGATGCGGATCTTATCCTGCTGGGAGAAGTAACGGGTCACCGGCTGAATGTTGGTGGACTGCATGGTGTACATCTGGTTGCGGGTGAACACCTCCTCAAACCCGGGCTGCTGCAGCGCCCAGCGCAGGATCTGCGCCATATCATAGCAGCTGGTGTAGTGGTCCTCATCGCTGATGCCGTGGGGGTTTGAAAAGTGGGTGTGGGCAAGGCCAAGCTCCTCCACCTGTGCATTCATGGCCGCCACGCCGTCCGCGATGGTGCCGCCGCCAAAATACTCTGCCAGCAGGTTGGCACCATCGTTGGCGCTTGCCATCTGGGTGGCGTACAGCGCATCCACCAAGGGGACTTCTTCCCCTTCCAGCAGAGCGATATGGCTGGAATCCGTGCCCGCCAGTGAATAGACATCCTCGTGGGTCACGGTCAGCTTTACGTCATCCCAGTCTCCCTGCGCCTTTTCGCAGGCAAGGCCAAGGGTCATCACTTTGGTAATGGAGGCGGGGTGCAGTTCCTCGTCCATATTCTGCTGCGCCAGCACAAGGCCGGTATCCGCATCCACGATGCAGTATGCCCGGGTATTGGCCAGCGCCGGGCCGGCTGCTGCCGCGCCGGGCACCAGTACAGCACCTATCAAAAGCAGCACAGTGCACAGTGCTGCGGTAAATTTTTTCATCTGGTATACTCCGCTTGTCAGTTTTATGCCAGTAAGACATCATTTGGAGTATACCACATTTTTTCCCCGCTGAAAAGAGATTTACGCATTCCTTTGCCCCAGCAGCACCGGCTGCAGCTGCTCGCCCCGCAAAGCGGCGTCCACGGCGGCGGGCAGCAGGGCAAGGTCGGCCTTCAGGCTCTGAGGCTTGGCAAAGGGGTCGTCCTGCCCGTAGGGCACAAAGTAATAGTGCTTGCGCTGGCATAGCCGTGCTATGTTTTCCCCGGAAGCGCCAAGGCCGTCGTTGGTGGAAACTGCCAGCACCACCGGGCTGCCCACCCGCAGCAGGCTTTTGGCTGCAAGGGTCACCGGCGTATCCGAAAGCCCCGCCGCCAGCCGCGCCAGCGTTGCGCCGGTGCAGGGGGCGACCACCAGTGCCTGTGCCAGCCGCCGGGGTCCCAGCGGCTCCACCGCCTGCAAGGTGTCCAGCACCGGTTGCCCGGTAACGGCCTGCAACCGCTGCCGCCAGCTTTCCCCCGTGCCAAACCGGGTATCCAGCTGTGCGGCAAAGCTCATAACGGGCAGCAGCGTCCAGCCCTGTGCCGTCAGCGCCTGCGCCGCACCCAAGGCGTCCTCCAACGTGCAAAAGCTGCCGCACACCGCAAAGGCAAGACAGCCCTTTTTCTCTGTGGTCATACCCTTCCCTCCCGCTCCTGCAAAATGGCTTGCACCGTGCGTGCCAGCGCCTCTCCTGCCGTTTCCGGCGCCCAGACTGTCGGCAGGCTCAGCGCGTGCAGTGCCGTGTGCCCCAGCCGCCGGGCGGCAGCAAAGTCCGTGCCGCCGGGCTTTGACGCCAGATCCACGATCAGGCACCCCTTCGGCAGCGCTGCCAGCACTTGCGCCGTCGGCACCGGCGCGGGGATGGTGTTCACCACCGTATCAAAGGCGGCAGCTGCTGCGGCAAGCTCTGTCAGCGGCACCGCCCGCAGCCCAAGCTCCTCCGCCATCGCTCGCTGCACCGGGCGGCGTGCCGCCACGGTCACCCGCGCACCCAGCGCCGCCAGACGCACCGCCAGCGCCCGCCCCACCGGGCCAAAACCCAGCACCAGCACCGCCGCGCCCCACAGGGTACGGCTGCGCCGTTCCAGCAAAATGCCGATGCAGCCCTCGGCGGTGGGGATGGCGTTATACACGGTCAGCTCCGGGCGGGCAAAGTAGTCCACCAGTTCCACCCCTGCCGCCCGGGCAATGGTCCTTGCACCGTCCGTCACCTTGCCGCCCAGCGCCAGCGCGCCGGGTTTTGCCGCACCCAGCAGCTGCGCCAGCGGCAGACCGGACTGTTCCAGCGGGAGCGGCAGCAGGATGTAGTCTGCCTGCGGCAGCTGCTGCACGCCGCCCACCGTATACCCTGCCCGCGCCAGTGCACGCCCTGCCGCCGCCTGCCGGGCATCGCTGCCCACCACCGCAAACCGCTTTGTCTGCCTCATGTCGTCATCTCCCCTTTTCCGCTGTGCACCATCCTATGCAGGAAGATAAAACCGCGTGAACGGAAAGATGCTGACCGGCAGAAACAAAAAAGCTCCCCCTTTCGGGGGAGCCGATAAAGCCGCAAGGCTTTGCCTGAGCGGGTTCTTATTTCAGCGCTTCTTCCAGCACCTTCAGCAGGTGCGGGATATCCAGCGGCTTTGCGATGTGGCCGTTCATGCCCGCATTCAGGGCGTTCTGCCGGTCCTCTTCAAAGGCGTTGGCGGTCATGGCAAAAATGGGGATGCCCGCCTTGTGGGGGTCGGGCAGGGCGCGGATGCGCCGGGTAGCTTCGTAGCCGTCCATCCGAGGCATCTGGATGTCCATCAGGATCAGGTCGTACTGCCCGGGCGCGGACTGCTCCATCTTTTCCACCGCTTCAGCGCCGTCCTCGGCGGTATCCACAAGGAAGCCCGCTTCCTTTAAGATCTCCACGGCGATCTCCCGGTTCAGGGCGTTATCCTCCACCAGCAGCAGGCGCTTGCCGTCAAAGCTTGCCTTGGGCGGCAGGGCAGGCGTCTGCTCCGGCTGCACCCGGAAGGGCTCTGCCAGCACCTTGCGCAGCTCCGAGAGGAAGAGCGGCTTTTCGCAGAAGGCGGTCACACCGGCGGCGCGCGCTTCCTCCTCGATATCCGCCCAGTCGTAGGCGGTCAGGATAATGATGGGGCAGCTGTCCCCGATGACCTTGCGGATCTGCCGCACGATCTCGATGCCGTTCATATCCGGGATGAGCCAGTCGATGATATACACACTGAAGGCATCGCCCTGCTCCACGGCGTACTTGGTGCGGATGACCGCCTCCTTGCCGGAGATGGTCCACTCCGGGCGCATGCCGATTTTGGAAAGCATGGTGCTGACGCTCAGGCAGGTGTTGGTGTCGTCATCTGCCACCAGTGCCCGCAGCCCTTCCAGCTGGGGCAGCTGTTTGATTTCCGCCTTCTGCCCGCTGAGGGGAAAGCAAAGGTTCACGATAAACTCGCTGCCCTTGCCCGGCTCGCTTTCAAGGGTGATGGTGCCGCCCATCAGGTCTACGATATTCTTGGTGATGGAAAGCCCCAGACCCGTACCCTGAATGCCGCTGACGGTGGAGCTTTCCTCCCGGGTGAACTCCTCAAAGATGTGCTTCTGGAACTCCTTATTGATGCCGATGCCGTTGTCCTTGATGCGGAACTCATAATTGCCGCAGCCCTTGGGCGCGCCGGGCTTCTGAGCAATGCGGATGCTCACCATGCCGCCGGTGGGGGTGAACTTGATAGCATTGGAAAGGATGTTCAGCAGCACCTGATTCAGCCGCAGCGGGTCGGTGATGATATCCTCGTCCACCACGTCCATGGTGTCGATGAACAGTGCTAAGCGCTTGGAACTGATATTGGGCTGGATGATGGAGCGCACATCATGCACAAGATCCGGCAGGTGCACTGCCTTTTCCTCAATCTTCACCTTGCCGCTCTCGATACGGCTCATATCCAGCACATCGTTGATGAGGGAGAGCAGGTGCTGGCTGGAAGTGGAGATCTTTTTCAGGTAGTCCAGCACCTGCTCCTTATTCTCAATATGGGTCGCCGCCAGCGAGGTAAAGCCGATAATGGCGTTCATCGGGGTGCGGATGTCGTGGCTCATGTTGAACAAGAACTCCCGCTTGGCGCGGTTTGCCGCTGCCTCGTGCCGGACGGCAAGCTCCAGCTTGCGGTTCTGCTCCTCCAGCTGGGCGTGGTACTTCTGCTCCTGCTCTTTCCGCTGCTGCTCCGCAGCCGCCATTGAGCGGCGGCGCAGCGTTTGCAGCACTGCCACGCAGATCAGATAGAAGATCAGCGCAGCCAGCAGTGCGCTGCTGGAATTGCGGAACACCGATTTTTCGTCGATATAGAGATACAGATCAAAATTCTGTCCGTTGCTGTACATCCCGAAATAGCAGCCGGAATTTGCCCAGTCGCGGGTGTGGGTCAAGGTATCGGGCGCACCTGCTTTGCGGATGCCCTGCACCAGCGGGCTGTTCGTGGTGTACAGTCCGATGAGGCTCGGGTCGTTTGCAGCGATCACCTTGTTGTCCTGCACGATAAAGATGGTGCCGCTGATGTTCTTCGGGTAGCCGTCCAGCACGCTTTGGATGGACAGGGCTGCGCCCTCCACAAACTCCGGCGGGGTCACCCGATACGCCAGCAGCACAGCATCCCCCGCTGCGGCGCGGCGGGTGGCAACATCTACCGCCGTGCCATCCTGTAACAGAATGCGCTTGAGGTAGGTCTTTTGCGGGTTTTGCAGCACGTTCAGCGCGGCTTGCTCCCGCAGCGATTCCTCAAACTGCGCATAACCGATATTACCGTTTGTATATTCGCACAATGATTCTCCATTTTCGTCCAGTACGGCAATGCCGGTAAGCCAGAGGGATTCCGTTTCTTTCCGGAGGGCTTCGGGGTCGTAAATATCCAAGGCGTCATTTTCAGCCAGCTGCCGCACCGAGACCGACATCCGGCGCAGCGACTTTGCGGTGATGGTATCGTTGTATTTTTCGTAGCTGGTGGACTGCACCTTTACAAAGCTGATGGTGCGGTCAAAGTATTCCTCGGTAGCACGCATGGACTCCCGCCCGGAGGAGAGGGTCACTGTCAGCAAAAGCAGCACCCCCATCAGCAGATAGAGCACCGCCGCCCGCATATTGGGCGTGAACGTTTTCTTGTTACGGTTCAAGGGCGTCCACCTCCAGATACTTTTCCGGGTCCGGCAGATATTTGCCTACGATCTGCTTCATCGTGCCGTCGGCGCGCATGGCGGCAAAGGTCTCGGTCAGCTTTTCGTCCAGCCCGCGGGTGTCGTTCAGCGCAAAGGCCACGCCGATGCCGGTGACCAGCAGCGGCTCCTCCAGAATGCGGAAATTGGCATTGCAATCCTGCATATACCGCAAAATGGCGGCCTCGTGGGCGGCAATGGCGTCCACATAGCCGCAGTTCAGCATGGCGTACTGCACGCTGCGGTCCTCGGCGCTCAGCAGTTCACCAAACTGCGGGATGCGGGGGTCGGTGCCGGCGAGGAAAATTTCCTCCGGCTTGGTGGTGCTTTGAACCATCATGGTCTTGCCCGCAAGGTCGGCCAGCGTTTCAATGTTGCTGTCCGCATTGACCGCCACCACCTGACGGCTGACCATATACGGCCCTGCCCAGCGGTACAGCTGCTCCCGCCCGTCCATGGAAAAGCAGCTCCAGATGCAGTCGATGGCACCACTTTCCACCAGCTTTGTTTTCTGCTCCCAGTCAATGATCTCCAGCCGCACCGCATACCCCATGCGGGCAAAGGCCTCGGTGGCAATGTCCACATCAATGCCGGTGGGGGTGCTGTCATTGTTCAGGTAGATAAAAGGCGGGTAGTTATCGCTGCCCACCGTAAGCTCGGGCAGTGCTGCCGCCGCCTGCGTTTTGCTGCAGGCGGTCAGCCCGGCTGCCGCTGCCGCCGCGCACACCTTTAAAAAGGTACGGCGGGGTATTTTATAGTTGGATCGCTGTTTTGTCACGCGTAGATGTCCTCACATTACCATTGTAAAATTTCCTGTTTCAGTTCCCCCTGCACGTCCAGCAGGCACTGGATCAGCAGCGGGTTGAAGGCCCCGCATTCGCCGTTTGTGATCATCTGCACGGCGGTCTCGTGCGGGAAAGCCTTTTTATAGCACCGTTCACTGGTCAGCGCGTCATACACATCTGCCATGGAGACCAGCTGCGCGCTGATGGGGATATCGTCCCCCTTCAGCCCGTCCGGGTATCCCCTGCCGTCCCAGCGCTCGTGGTGCCAGCGGGCGATCTCGTAGGCGGTCTGCAACAGCGGCTGCTCGGCAAAGTTTTCGGTCTTGTGCAGCATCTCTGCGCCCAGCATACTGTGGGTCTTGATCACCGCAAATTCTTCTGCGGTCAGCTTGCCGGGCTTATTCAGGATGGCTTCGTCAATGCCGATCTTGCCGATATCGTGCAGCGCCGACGCCAGCGGGATATTATCCTGCTGCTCGGGGGTCAGGTCGTAGCGGCTGGTCAGTTCCATCAACCGGTGCAGCAGCGTCTCGGTAATAATGCGGATGTGCCGTACATGAGAGCCGGACTCGCCGTTGCGGAACTCCACGATCTGGCTCAGCACACCCACCAGCACATCGGTGTTCTTTTCCCGCGCGCGGATCTGGTCGGACACCATCTGCACCAGCCGCCGCTGCTTGGCGTACAGCTTGATGGTGTTGGACACCCGGCGATAGACGATCTTGGCATCAAAGGGGCGGTTCACATAGTCACTGGCGCCCAGCTCATACGCTTTGCGGATGGCTTCCTCCGAGTCGTCGCTGGAGATCATGATCACTGGCACATCCTCGATGGTATGGTTGGTATTCATGGTGCGCAGCACCTCAAAGCCATCCATGACCGGCATGTTGATATCCAGCAGCACCAGCGAGATCTGCCCTGCTTTTGTCTGCAGCAGCTCCAGACACCGTTTGCCGTTCTCGGCTTCCAGAATGCGGTAGTCCTCGCCCAGAATGCCGGCAAGCATCATGCGGTTCATCATGGAATCGTCCACCAGCAGGATGACGGGCTTTTCCTCCAAGACTTGCTCCTGAGCCGCCAACCGGCTGTCCTGTGTGTTCACCGCTACCGCGTCCTTGTGGTTCTTGGCCTGATACATCAAAAGGTCTGCCCGGCGCACCACGTTCTCCATGGGGTCGGCAAGGGTCTGCATCGCGCCGCCGATGCTCAGCGAAAGCCGGAAGTGAGGGTAGCCCGGCACCACCGCCTTTTGCACTGCGTCGCGGATCTGCTCCAGCTTTGTCCTGAGGTAATCCGCCGGGATGCCGGGCAGCACCAGCAAAAACTCGTCGCCGCCGTAGCGGATCAGCAGATCTGTTTCCCGGATGCAGCTGCGGATGGCCTTTGCAACGGTTTCCAGCGCCAGATCTCCGGCGTGGTGGCCGTAGGTATCGTTGCATATCTTGAAATCGTCGATATCCATCAGGGCAATGCCCGCCGGGCCGATGTTATTGCGCACCACTTCCTCGTAATAGCGGCGGTTGTAGGTGCCAATCAGGGCGTCATGGTTCAGCCGCTGCCGGTAGTGCTTTTCTTTTTCCATATTCCGGGCGGCGGTCTGGGCAAACTGCGCTTTTTGCGCCTCCATCTGCTGCATCATCCGCAGCAGGTTATGGTTGGCGTTTTCCAGCGCTTCCCGCTGGGTGCGGTTCTGCTGTTCCAGCTTTTCCCGCAGTTCCATATAGGGGGTGATATCCGTGATAGTGCCCACGATATAGCCTTTGTCGTGCCATTCCACCCGGTTGGCGGCGTTGGAGACCCAGCAGTAGCCGTTTTTGCCCAACAGCCGGAAGAGGCTGTCGCCATTCTTGGCGTAAGTCGCGCTGTTTTCCGCATTCCGGTAGCGCAGCCCGGCCGCCAGATCATCCGGGTGTATCAGCGCTGTATAGCGGTTATTGAACCTTGCCGCAAATTCTTCCCGCTCCCAGCCCAGTATCTCCAGAAAACGGTCACTGACATAAGCAAAAGGATAGCCGTTTTCAGGATCCTCTACGCAGCAATGAAAGCCGCCCGGCACATTCTGTACATAGCGATCCAGCCACAGAAGCTCTGCTTTTATTGTCTCGCCTGTTTCCATTTTACCTTCCCTGCCCCTTTCTCCGCGCACCGCACCCCGGAAGCACATGGTACACCCTATTGCCGCAATGTCAAACTTTACCTTCCTGTGCGCCCCGCTTTTGAGCACACTATAACAGTATGATTTTATCATCAAAACTGCCTAGTTGCAAGCATTTTTCGCCAATTTTGCCAACAGAACGGCAAGTAAGGCGCATTAGAAAAAGTTATAAGGGCAGCGGGCTCCCCCCTGCCCGAAAAAGCAGTTCTTACGGTATCCGATTCGTTACAGTTTCAGCCTGCAACAAAAAAAGAGATAGCCCTCCCCTTCCGAGAAAGTCTATCTCATTTTTATCCGTTTTCCTCTGTTTTCTATCAGCCCTGCTTTTTCCAGCGGCGCATGACGCCCATGCCCAAGGCATAGGGGCCGGTGTGCACCGCGATGGTACAGCCGATCTGCAAAAGCCCTACCTCACACTGTGCGCCGGGGTACTTGGCGCGCAGGGCGGCGCGGGTCTGCATCCACAAACGCTTGCCCTCATCGGCATCGTAGCCGTAGCCCACCGTAATGCGGTAGTCGTCCGGGGTGCCGCCGTGGGCATCCAGATAGTTCATCAGCTGTTCCAGCGCCTTTTCAAAGCTCTTCTGTCGGCCGCGGGCTACGCCGCCGGAGAAGATCTCGCCGTCCTTGAACAGGATCATGGGCTTCAGTCCCAGCATATTGGCGGCGCGACCGGTCACCTTGCCGATGCGCCCGCCCTTGATGAGGTAATCCAGATCACCCACGGTGAAGAAGATCTGGTTGGTGGATTTTTCGGCTTCCAGCCAGGTCACAGTCTCGTCCAAGGTGCAGCCTGCGTCCCGCATGGCGACGGCATTTTCCACCATGGTGGATTCGGTCACGGTGGCGGCGGCAGAGTCGATGACCTCGATGCGGGCATCGGGGTAGTCCTCCAGCACCAGATCCCGGGCGTTGCGGGCGCTGCCCACACAGCCGCTCATCTTACCGGTGAACACCAGACACAATACCGCCCGACCCGCCTCGGCGTGTGCGCGGAAGGTCTTTTCAAAGTCCTCGATGGAGGCCAGACTGGTCTTGGGATAGGCCGCCGGATTATCTACCATGAACTGATAGAAGTCCCGCACAGGGATCTCCACCCCTTCCTTGCGGTAATGCTCGCCGTCCAGCGATACATAAAAGGGCACGACCTCGATGCCAAGCTGCTTGGCGGTGTCCAGCGTCAGGTCGCAGGCGCTGTCGGTAATGATATCAAACATCTGTGACGCTTCCTTTTCTGAAACTCGGGGGCTGCTTTTGGCGGCAGCTCAGCCGCGGTGGATGTAAGCCTCGCGCTCTGCGCCCACCGAGATATAGGTGATCTTGCAGCCCACAGCCTTTTCCAGATACTCCACATAATCGCGGGCCTGCTGGGGCAGGTCCTCCCACTTGCGGGCTGCGGTGATATCGCAGTGCCAGCCGGGCAGATACTCCACCACGGGCTGTGCGGTATCCAGTGCCTCACCCATGGGGAAGCGGGTGGTAGTGGTGCCGTCGGTCAGCTTGTAGGCGGTGACCATGGGGATCTTTTCCATGTAGTCCAGCACGTCCAGCAGGGTCAGAGCAACCTCGTCGCAGCCCTGGCAGAACACGCCGTAGCGGCTTGCCACCAGGTCGATGGGGCCCACGCGGCGGGGACGTCCGGTAGCTGCGCCGTACTCGTGGCCGGCCTCACGCAGGGCGTGCTTCTCTTCCTCGGTCATGGCCAGCTCGGCGGCGAAGGGGCCGTCGCCCACGCAGGAGGAGTAGGCCTTCATGACGCCGATGGAGTTGTGCAGCTTGTGGCCGGGGATGCCGGCACCGATGGGCGCATAAGCACCGATGACGTTGGAGGAGGTGGTGTAGGGGTAGATGCCAAAGTCGATATCGCGCAGTGCGCCCAGCTGTGCCTCAAACAGCACCTTCTTGCCTGCGGCATCGGCATCGGCCAGATACTGACCCACATCGCAGATATAGTCCTTGAAGATGGCGGCATACTTTTCGAGCCATGCCCACATCTCGTCCACGCTGATGGGGGAAGCGTTGTAGCTGCCCTCCATGACCAGATTCTTGGAATCCACCATGGTGACCAGACGCTTCTTCACAGCGTCGTCCAGATGCAGCAGGTCGCCCATGCGCAGGGTCTTTTTCATGTACTTGTCGCCGTAAGCGTAAGCAATGCCGCGCTTGGTGGAGCCGAACTGTGCGCCGGTCTTGGACAGGCGTGCTTCCTCCAGACCATCCTGCTCCACATGGTAGGGCATGGTGATGGTTGCGCGGTCGGAGATCTTCAGATTTTCCGGGGTGATCTTAATGCCCTGCTCGCGCAGCTTATTGATCTCGCCGTCCAGATGATGCGGGTCGATGACCATGCCGTTGCCCATGACGCACACGACGTTGGGGCGCAGGATGCCGGAGGGCAGCAGGTTCAGCACGAACTTGCCGCGCTCGTTCTTCACGGTGTGGCCTGCGTTGTTGCCGCCCTGATACCGTGCAACGATGTCATACTCCTGGCTGATCAGATCGACCATGCGGCCCTTGCCCTCATCGCCCCAGTTGATACCCGTAATTGCAGTAAGCATAATAAATGACCTCTTTATCCTTTTTTCAAAAGACAGCCTTTTCCGTGCACCTTGCCCGGGATACGCTACCTTGGGTAAAACGCACCGGTTTGCTGCCCTTGCGGCACGCACCAATGCAATTATAGTATAGCACAGTCTGCCGCGCAAAAAAAGGGGGAACGCACCTTTTTGCGGCGGATTCCTCCTTAAAACAAAAAACGGCTCTGCCGAAGCAGAGCCGTAAAGTTGCATCTGAAATATAATCAGCGCTTGGAGAACTGGGGAGCATCGCTGGCAGGGCTGCGCCCTGCCGGGGGCTTCCTGCGGAAAGCGGATGATTTCCAGCACACCTGCGGCTGCTTCCAATCATTACAGGGTACGCTGCGCTTCCCCTGCGCTGGCTGCGCCAGCTATAAAATCAGCTGTACTTATCCTAATAAGCGGAGTATAATAAAAAATAAATTTATATTCTGAAAGGTAGAAAAACATGATACGAGAAATGCAAAAAGCAGACTGGAATCGTGTGAGCGAAATCTATCAACAAGCTTTATTAGCGGGAAAATCAACATTTAATACCGTTTGCCCAGATTACGACGAATGGGATAACAATCACATAAAAGATTGTCGATATGTTGCTGAAATAGATGATATGGTGGTTGGGTGGATTGCTATTAGCCCAACTTCATCGCGCAAGGCGTATAAAGGAGTTGTTGAGGTCAGTATCTATATTGATAACAAATATCAAGGCAGCGGAATTGGAACAAAGCTACTAAAAAAGTTATGCAATGAAAGCGAAAAACGAGGATATTGGTGTTTGTATGTGGCAATTTTTTCCATTAACAGACCCAGTATCGAACTTCATAAAAAATGTGGATTTCGAGAAATTGGATATAGGGAACGAATCGCAAAGGATCGATTTGGAAAATGGCAAAACACCGTATTGATGGAAAGAAGACTCCCTGAGTAAAATCAATCATCGAACCAATTACATCCAGAATTATAAAGCAGGAAATCAGAATGGTTTCCTGCTTTTCTTCATATAGAAAACCACAAGCTATGCTTGTGGAAGAATAGAGCTGTAGCGTTGATACGGGTAGAAAAAGAACCTCCTTTTGCTATAATTAGAAGCGGGTAACGCCAACCGCCGGAGATGCGCAGTCGTGCTCCCCTGTTCTCCGGAAAAGTGGGCAGCAAAAAACGGCTCTGCCGAAGCAGAGCCGTAAAAGTGCATACTGAAATATAATCAGCGCTTGGAGAACTGAGGTGCATCGCTGGCAGGGCTGCGCCCTGCACGCGATGCTTGAGCAAAGATTTATACGCGCCTCCGGCTCGCCCCTTGCGGGGCAACCGCCGGAGATGCGCAGTCGTGCTCCCCAGTT
>ERZ839767.1248-NODE-1248-length-39637-cov-7.825224_pt1 | contig 39637 bp, 36 predicted proteins | sample MGYA00519879_ERZ839767 | MGnify/ENA primary metagenome ERZ839767 (study PRJEB31850, sample SAMEA3708852) | human gut metagenome | biome: human gut; feature: human-associated habitat; material: faeces | place: China | collected 2014 ... | reverse complement strand
CTGCTGTGCTTGGGAAGTACACACCTTTCCGATATGGCAGGTACGAGGTGACGGAAGCTTTGGAGAGTTGAAGAGTATTTGCGGTTGAGAGGATGGCGGTTTTGTAGTCCTGTGTTTCTCGGTATTCTTCAAAAGTGTTTTTTACTTTTTCCGCCACCTCCGATTCATACACACCTGCCGTGATAAGCAGCTTCCGTACCTTGATGGGATTTAATCCCAGCTCATCGCCGATGGCCTGCAAGGACATCTCAGAATCATAAAGTGCCACAGCACTTTCCATCTGCTCTTTCAGATTTTTCCCGGCATCGTACTCTGGCTTCAACTTCTTCCGGCCACCGCCTGGTTTTCTTGTTTTCTTCATTTTACTCGTGCAGCTCCAACGGCAATCCGTCCGGGTCATGGAAGAAAGTCATCTTCTTGCCGGTGTAATCATCCACACGAATTGGCTCACATTCAATTCCTACCTCTGTCAACTCATTCACTGTCTGCTCCACGCTCTCCACACAAAATGCAAGGTGACGCAGCCCACAGGCCTCCGGGCGGTTCACACGCTTCGGCGGGTTTTCTTCTGCAAAAATCTCCAGCTCTGTGTGTTCGTTAACACGCAGATCTAGCTTCCAATCTTTACGCTCTGGACGGTAGTTTTCTCTGATAACAGAGAAGCCCAGCTTGTTCACATAGAAATCCTTTGCGGCTTCGTAGTCAGATACGATAATTGCAATATGATGTATTTTTGATAAGTTCATTTCTTTCACGCTCCATTTCTTATAATTATGTTTTCTTTTATTTTCGTTATAAACTATACGGCAATCTTCAAACAATACCGTGTGAACTCCTGGAGTTCAGTTTGTCCACACGGCATTTATTTTTCTTGGGTTCTTGTTATTTCAGCTTTTCCAGAATCTCATCTGCACTCATGCCACTTGCCAGCAGCTTCTTCAGTACACTCTCGGCTTCAGCCTTCTTAGCTTCTTCAGCGGCCTTAGCATCTGCCTTTGCCTTCTTCGCTTCCAGGGATGCCACTTCTTTTTCGGCCTTCTTAAGAGTAGTCTTCTTCTCTTTCAGAGCGTTCTTCTGCTCTTCAATTGTTTTCTGGATGGATACGATCTCGGTGGTTAAGGTTGTGATTTGTTCTTGTTTTTCAGCTATTTGGGATGCGTAGTCGTTATTGGTTTTTGGACGGTTTTTGCTGCCTTTTGTTCTGGGCATAGGGTATCAACCTTTCTGTTATGTATTGTGATTTTGGTATAGCACTGTGTTTAGGTGAGGGCAATGTTAGTTTTCATCATCGATTATTTGGCATATTTCACCATCTATGCAAGCAAACATTTCCCCCATTGGAGTAAAGTGATATGTCCAGTTGTCAAGCTCAAACAATTCCGATTTTTTGTTCGGAACATCTGGCTCATTAGAGTTTGCAATCTTGCTTAAGTATTTCATCTCAAGCAAATATAAAGCGCCTAATGCATAAAGAACATTCTTTTGATTAGCCATCTGTATATTTGCATAACGACTATGTTTAATCTTACAAAATCCATCCCAAAATGTAAGTGACTGTGCTGGATTTGCCGCACTCCAGCCCTGATATGGCAGAAATTCCATATCACGCTCTGGAATCAGAATTTTCTGATTCACAATATCAGAATAATCATTTAACACAAAGGTGCAATAATCATTCATGTTTTTTCGATCTTCAGCTGCAAACCCACAATACACCTTAAAGAAATTATCTAATTCTGCTCCAATTGATTGCAACAACAGAGCATACTCATTAGAAAAGGTTCCTGCGTTTTGCCAATCCAACTCAATGTAATTCAATGTGTTTTTAAACTTTTCTTCTAACACAAGATAATAACGCCAATAATGTTGTAAGAATTCTTTTCGTGTCATACATCACACCGCCTTACATTTTCAATTTTCTTTTTCGCACATCTTCGCCGATCATCGAACCATACATTCTTAAATCGTTGCCTGCTGCTCACCACGGAGAGGTGTGTGATTATTACGAGCAGCGTAGGGAGCTTCCGCTCCCAGTATATCACAATTTGGGCAATCCGAACAGTTTTCTCATGGCTTTATACTTATTGAAAATCAATGTAAATACTATAGGAATGCCAATACCAATTACCACATACATAACTCTGCCATATTCAAAAGCGTCTTTCCAATGATTCAATGGGATATGCATAAACATGATCGGAATAGTTGCTTGCCCGCAAAGTGCAAAGAAACGATTCAGGCCATCAAGCCAGTTGATTTTTTCCATCCAATAAATTATCCTTGCAAATACCATTCCAAATGCACATGGAATCAATGCTGCCGATATAAGTTCTTTGTAATACACAGGCTTCATATCGAAATAGTAAAGCCTATTACCGTCTGTGTAAATAAACCAGCAGAATATAACCAAAGCAACGGCAACAGCTCCTGCTGCCAAATCATATTTTCTCGATTCAAATTCTGATAGCTGTTTGATCTTATCTTTATAAAAAAATCCGATGCTTAAATAGATAAGTGCCATTAGGGATACGTCTAAGTTCCACGGAACACCCGGTGATTGTAGCAAATGAATCTTGTCAATAAGATGTGATTCGATTACCGATATCCCCCCCCGATTAGAGCAATGCTCTTTATGGTTCTATCGGAAAATTTCTTTAATAAAGTAGAAAGCAAAAACAGCGTAAAGAGGAAACAGGTTATGTACCAGTAAACCCCCGTTACTGCTCGACCGCCCCAAAGAGCATACATCCAGTCATGTACAGAGAGTGTCTTTCGTACAAGCAGCATATCAAGCATTAAATATATCATGTACGGAATTATCAGATGCTTAATCTTTCCCCTCACATACCCAGTCTTTAATAATTTCTCTTGTCTTATGAGAAAGCCAGAAATCACGAAGAAAAGTGGCATGTGGAATATAAAGATAATATCGTGAACTATGTCCGCTTGTGCATGCGCAACAACCACTAATATAATTAAAATTCCTTTTGCAATATCAACTGATTGCGTTCTGTTACCGTTTTCCATTTGTCTTTACCTTTTAATTTTCGCTTTGACAATTCCTAAAAAGTATTTAAACTCATCAGTTCTTGCAAAAACTACAATATAGAACAAGTTAATGCAGATGCATGTAACCGCAACTTTAAGGAAAAAGCCAATCCAACCACTCAAAGCAATCACATAGTTACAAATCCAGAACATCGTGCCCGCACTTATCGCTGTCAATAGAATGTATTCTCCGAACAACAGGAAATACTTTTTCAGGCTGACCCCAAACTTTTTAAAAAGCAAATACGGCTCGTACCAGAAATTTGTTGTAATATTACTTACAAATGTGCCAAGCAGGACTCCATATATTCCCATCTTCATCGGTCCAACGAAAAGTAGCGATACAGTTAAATTAATAATAGCTTCCGCAATACACTTCGGCTTCAGCTGCTTAAACATGCCATATGTATCATTGAATGTCAAAAATGTATTTCTGATGAGTCGCATGTACAAGTTCAGGCAAACAATGAACACAACCTTCTCTTCCAGCAGATACGATTCTCCAACCCAAAGAGTTATAAACGGATTCACAAGAGCAAAGAGTGCCGCACAAGAAAAAGATACCAGCCAAAAATTAACGAACCATATTTTTCTGAAAGTCTTGTACACCCTATCGTTGGATTCAAGTGCCACAAGATTTCCAACGCTTCCAGTCAATGCTTCAAAAATCTTTGAGAGAATTGTACGAAGTATTGTCGTAAACAGAGTATAGTTTGAATATAAACCCAGAACGATCGTACTAACAAATTTTGAAATCAGCAGATTATCTGTTGATGTAACAACTGCAGAACTAAGTTTGCTGACAAACATCGCTTTTACATTATTGTAGATTACTTGCTTGTCCTCTTTGCCCAGTTGTTCATTCTTATACTCCTTTAAGTATGAATAGTGCCGATCAACGTAAACTGAAATAATTATATTATTCGCCAGCGTACACACAATTTGAATCAAAAGATAAATAATAAAATTATGAGTCGTCAGCAAAAATACAATTTGAAGCAGATTCTGTAATGTAGTCGTACAAATATAAGTTAACGAAGCAATATAGCTTTTCTGATCCGTAATCAGAATACTCTTCTTATAAACAAAGAAATAACTCGCTGTTGTATTTAATAGATAAAGAATATAAATCAGCGGTATTTCCGGCATATCAGGAATATCCGAAATCAGATATTTCAAGAACGGCGTCAGTGCAAGGCCAACAACCGTAATAATAACGCCAATCGTATTATAAACTTTCTTATAGAGATTAAGTAAAGCTGCCACTTGTCTGTGGTCACCTTTGGCTGTTGGTTTGTACATGGAATACAGAATTGCCGTACCAACACCAAGCTCTGCCAGAGATAGAAGCGTTAAAATATCACTGAAAAGGCCGCTAAATCCTAAATAAGTTTTCCCCAGTGAATAAATAAATACTGTTCTGCACAAAAAAGACATTACAGTATATATTCCCTGCTCAACAAGCGCCACTATTGTATTCCTTATTGATTTTTTTGTTCTTGAATTATCCATTAAATCTTTTCTCCATCAATTATCCTCTCATTTCAACATCCAAAATCATTCGCTGTTAAGTGAAAATACTGAATCATCCTTTCCATATATTCATCGTTAACGCATTTATGCACATTGCTTGAATTCAAAGATTGTTCTTGTGTACCTTGAATATCCGCTCTTTTATGTGATACTTTTCTATCGCACAAAACAACCTTTGTTCCTTTTCGTATTTGCATAACTTTCAGCCACAAATCATCTGCATTGGGTGACAGCTTTAAAAACAATTTCTGATTCAAAAGTTCCTCGTTCATGCAACGTGGTGGATACAAAACACCACCAACCCCCGTAGCCATAAGTGCTAACGATGGCTTATTCCGATGTTCATCTGCCCAATGCCAATTATTATAGCTTCTAATCGTCTTATGGTTATTAAATAATATTCTATGCGCTCGTGTCGCTACGACGCAATCCGGGAATCTCCGATGTGTTTTATATAAACTCTCGATTAACTCTGCTGGATACATCACATCATCATCCACCGTTACAACAATATCATCGGGATGTTCTTTTATAGCGTAGTAATACTTTTTATGTGGCTTTATCCGCCCCGGACGCCATTCTATTTGTAGACCGTATTTTTCTAATTTTCTTAAGGAATCCGGTAGTTCCTCAACATCATCATCTAGATATAATATAATTGCATCTGGCGGCATTGTTTGAACAAGCAGACTTCTGATAACGAGATGAAGTTTTTCAAATCTCGCAGGAAAACTAGTTAATGAAACTATGATTTTCCGTTCACGCTGTACAGTATTTACTCTATACTGTGATTCTTGTTTTAAAAGCTCGTTTTCTATATGTAATGATTTTTCTCCTTTTATACAATAGTCTCTATATCTACGAAATCGGTTTTCCATCTTTTGCGATAGAATGTCTAGAATCGCTTCCATTATAATTAAAATCTCCTTTTATGGCATTTACACATCTATCTTCTAACAAAATAATTTTGGAATGGTAGATTTTTCTTTTTCATCCTTATGTATTTATCTTTCGCCCACCTTAGAAAATAGATATTTTTTAAATAGTTTCGAAGTATACTTTCATCATGTTTTTCATTCTCGTTTTCAAAATAACGCCAACTTCCAAAGCAATGATGTATTGAGTAATTATTCTTAAAGTGCATTGAATAGCCTTCAAAATACTCTTTAGGATAAATATGGATTTTCCCATCATCACCGCATCGGCATTTTTTCCCAGTCAATGCAAATCCCTTAACATTTTTCAGAAAATAAGCGGTAAACATATCGTTATTGTTAACCATAAACATTTCCGGCATAAATTCAAACTTTATTTTAAAATCTCGGGTCTCAGGCTTATATTGATACTCCGCTGTTTCATACTGTTTTAGTAATGCACCAATCACTTGATTTCCAGGTTCAGCTCCTATAACTGCTGTTCCCAATGACGCATCAAAAATATAGCCCAAAAGCATTGCTGTATCTTCCGTCAGAAGATCATCAAACTTTTTAATTATTTCAACATCTGTGTCGAGATATACCCCCCCTTCTAAATATAAAACATAAAGTCTTAGCCAATCGGCTGCAAACGCATATTTTTTATTTTCAAGTGCCGCAGTCACAACTTTAGGCGGGTTTAACTGTTGGAGACTGTGGTCATCCCATTTCTTAATATTCCAACCACTCTCTTGAAGAACACGCCATGATTGCATACATTTTTTTACATGATCATTTGGTTTATTTTCACCCAACCAAATATAATGTATCGTTTTAGGTATCATTATTTTCCCTTTCAAAATTCTTATGTGAAATATATTTTTTATCAAAGTTACACTAGAATCCTTAACGATGTTCAATTCTATATTATTTTTACGTTCTACTATTTTTCTGTTCAAGGCAATTGAGAACCATGCTGAACAAAAGCAACGTATTCAATGAATACACCTCAACAATGGAACCTATTAAATATAAAAACAGACTAAATATAGCAACAAGAGGTATTTTTTTTGCATTCTTTAATACATTCCATAATATATATATTAAACAGCTCAGTCCAATGATCCCATTATGGGCACATATATTAAGATACAAACAATGGGCATGTGTCATATACACACTCCATCCCATATCAAAAACAAGAACCGGACCAGCTCCAAACCAAGGATTATCCTTTATATAGTTTAATGCTACTATCCATATGCCAGTTCTTCCATTAAAGGTTATATCTTTTCCAAACCATTCTGAAAATTCTTGCAAAACATTTGACCTAGTTGTAAAAAAAACGACAAAAACAAATCCAATGGCAACAAGTAAAAACAGGCGTTTTCCACCCATAAAGAAATTTAATAGTTTTTGATTATTCACTATAATATTAATCAAATAGATTCCCCAAAGAATAATCATAACAACCACAGCTGTGGAAGAATCACATAAAAAAGCCTGTACACTACATATTGCTAATTTCAAATATGTAATAAAAGTCATTTTCTTGTTTCGTTCATACGAATCGAGTATTATGCATCCACCACCAATCAAAATCCATGGCACTATATTATTCTTTCCGCCCAAGAACCAAACTATCTGGCCAATACGCCCAGATGCAATACCGTTCGGCCATATGAGCATAACCAATGTATTAATAAGCAAATACAGCCATAAAATTTTTGATAAATAATACAGCGCTTTTTCTTTGTTTTTATTGAATAGCAAATATATTACCAACACAATACCAAGATCACTCGCAATATCCCATTTAATTGTGTTAATAGAATATCCATTTAAATAGCTTGATATTATTGCCACAATATAATAGCATAAAACTGCATTTACTATAGTGTTTCTGGCTCTATAATTCACAAAATAGTAAAGCGACATTACACATACAATTACCAGCTGCGCAAGGTGCCATAAATCACATATAATAGATAAATCTGATCTATTTAGAAGAAATGGAGGTAATAAGAAAAGAATATAAATCCAATATATTGGCAACTTCATAGTTGGCTTCTTTATTGTAAATGACATTTTATTCTCCTCTCCTTATTCCTTATATATTTTTTCAAATTCGACCAATTGGTGCTCAATCGTATATTTTTCAAGCTGATTAACACCATTCTCCGCATGCCGGATAATTCTCTTCTTATCTTTGATGTAATACGTCATTCGATCTTTAATTTGTTCAAGATTTCTTGCTTCAACAACAAAACCTGTCTGTCCATCTTCGACCAGTTCAGGTAATGCTCCCATATTGCTACAAATTACAGGCATTGCATTTTTATAGGCATCGAGCACAACACGCCCAAAAGGTTCTTCCCACAGTGAAGGACAAAGTAAAACATCTGAACTTTGAAGGAGCTGCGAAACCTGTTGTTCATTCAGAAAACCAACAAATTCAATCCGGTTATCTTTTTTGGTTTCTTCTATGACATAGTTCTGCAAATCACCTTTTCCTGCAATATACAGTTTACATGCTTTATTCTCTACAGCTTTAAATGAATCTATCATCCAACGGATACCTTTTTGTTCGCTTAATGTGCCAAGATATACAAACGAAACACCTTGCCGTTTGTCAACTTCAGCTACCCGAACCGATAAGATTTTCTTCACTGCATCAATGTCAAAATCAGTTGCATTTGCGATAACTTTCTTTTCACTATTTTTGAAAAAGCCATCATCAAGCAACACATTTAACGTCAATGCAGAAGGAGCCGTTACACAATCAACATATTTGGAATGTATTCTATTTAAGTTTCTATGCAGCTGACACCCAAGTCCAGGATGTACACATTTTTCTCCGTTTGTTTTTTTGCACGACATCGCGACGAGAGGACACATCAGGTAGTAATCCCGGATTGTATGAACCAACCGAATTTTTTTCTTTTTAGCAATCTTCCATACAATTGGCGTAATACCATACAAATTATTCGTATTGATTACATCCGGAGCGAACCGATCAATTTCTTGAGACAAACGCTTCAGGTTCCCAATATTCCATATATCCAGAAGATGTCCCAAGAGTCTTCGCCACCGTGGCACATCCTGAATGTTCTTCTCTTTGTGTGCGCCATACGGTCTGAAACGAACAATCTCAATGCCATCAATTATTTCTTCTTTGTCAAAATCTCCCGTGCATAAAACACGAACTATGTGTCCTCTGATCTGTAATCCTTCTGCAAGTTTTTTCACACTGTATTCTGCTCCACCACGAATATCTGGTGCATAGAAAGAATTTATAATCAATACTTTCAAAGCGAATTCCTCCCTTACTCTTACTCAACTGCCAATCAATTTGAGCATTTCCTTTGCCGATTTCTTCCATGAATGCTTTTCCAAAATGCACTTGGCACCTCCAATGTGTTCTTTCATAAGAAGGTCCAAATCTACATCACTATTATTAGGATCAATATAAATTGCAGCGTCTTCATATATTTCTGGCAAGCAACATGCCCTTGAAACAATTACTTTTTTCCCCAGGCTTAAAGCTTCAATCGGCGGAATTCCAAACCCTTCATAAAGCGACGGCTGTATCAAAGCCACACAATTAAGCATTAATGCTTTCATTTCTCCGTCAGACACAAAGCCGGTAAATATAACATTATCTACTTTTTCCCGATTCAATTCCTCAGACTCTTTTGAAAAAGAATCATTCCCTGTCAAAACAAAATTGTATTTAGGATTCTTTTTCGCAGCATTCAAAATCCATATCAGATTTTTGTGTTTATATTTTGAACCCAGTGCGAAGAAATACGGTTTCTTATCATCAATTTTACATTTTTCAAACACTCGCTCATCTGAGGTAATGTCCTTCATGTGCTCCCAACCGTTACCAATTACAGTTATTCTGTTAGGTGCAACATTATAATATTTAACAATTTCCTTCTTAGACTCATTACTGACCGCTATTATTTGAACTTTCTCTTGCCTTGTAACCTTCTTTACTTTCCACATATATAGTGCTCGGTGAAGTTCGTGCCCTTTATAGTTTTCTGGAAAGCTTTCATATATGCAATCATGGATAGCAATATATTTTATCCCATGCACCGGAATGCTCAGCGTTAAATCAACGCCAACCCCTTTAGTTTCTTTTACATAATGTGGAAAAACCACTTGTTCCCAAAAGATTTTATTTACTTTTCCAGTACATTGGCCTCTCTTCACTATCGTGATATTGTTAAAGCCTAAATCACACTCAACAGCATCAGCTGGAACGAGTAACTCCACATAATACTTATCCTTAGAGCCATCAAGCAATTTATCCAACTCTTTTATTATGTTATAAGCATATCTACTGACTCCAACAACATTTGTTCCTACCCAGCATCCGTTAAAAACAATTCTCTTCATCGATAATTTCTCCTTAAACATGTAATTAAGGAGAGATTTGTTTTTAACCTTGCTCTAACACTGCTTGTGTTTCATGGGCACACTTTTCCCAACTAAATTGTGCTGCCCAGCTTTCTCCATCCACCGTTAATTTCTTTCTTTCGGCATCTGACAGATTAAAGCACTGCACCATTCTATCTGCCAATTGCGACACCTCATCTGTTTTTTGTACATAAAAAGCAGCTTTTCCGCCAACTTCTTTTAGAGAGGAATTGTCCGCAGTAATAACTATGCCACCACAAGACATTGCTTCTACTATCGGAATTCCAAACCCCTCATAATTAGATGGGAATACAAATGCGCATGCATTGTGCATTAGGTATTTCTTTTCTTCTTCTGAAATATATCCCGGCAGATGAATTCGATCTTTGTATTTATTTTGCTCTATCGCTTCTATAATAGGCTGTGTTCTCCAACTCAATTTTCCTGCTAAAACAAGCGATATAGTTTTATCCAACCTGTCACAAGCTATTTCAAACGCCTTTAAAATCGTAACAATATTTTTTCTTGGCTCAATATTACCAGTATACGCAAAGAATGGCTCGGTTTCTATTTCAAATCTCTTCTTAATTTTTTTGCATTCTTCATCAGAGGGAGTTATATACTCGCCGTACCCCCCCCCATTTAGAATTGCCGTAATTCTACTTGCGTCAATTGATAATAATGAAACAATATCCTTTTTCGTAGCTTCTGAAACTGCGATTATCTTGTCTGCCCGTTTACAAGAAAGACGGCAGAAAATATTTTGCATAATGGCATTTTTCCTGCTCCCCCATTTTGGATCAATCAACAGTGCCAAATCATGTACGGTTAAGACCTTTTTTACACCATGTGCAAAAAGGGGCAGCATATGTTCTGTCCCCCAAAATTCGTCTATTTTATCCGCCTTTAATGCTTTATCTAAACCAAAACATACAGTGAACGTTCCAATTTTTCCACTAACTACACGCTTCTCAAATCCAGCAAGCACTGGATCTTGATTTCTGATCGGCTCGTTTGTGTAAAGAATATATGTAGTGTTTTCATTTTTCTCAAAATTTCTTAGTATCTCCAGTAAATAAATACCAATTCCAGAAGGGGATTCTGAAATTAAAGGTCTTGCATCTATGCCAATTCGCATTTACTCATCCCCCATCATACAAACAAAGTATCTCTTAGCTTCAAGGCCTCGGTTTTCCAACTAAATAACTGTGCTTGTTCAACCCCAGCCTTTTTCGTCATATCAATTTTCTCCTCTGGAAGATTCATGACGGTTACAATCTGTTTCTTCAAATCCTTCAAATTGCGATTTTCAAAATAATAAGCTGCGTTACCCAAAACCTCTGGTAATGAAGCTGCATCCGAGGAGATTACCGGAATTCCCATAGACATCGCTTCGATTGGAGGCACCCCGAATCCCTCATATACTGAGGGAAAAACGAATACCTGTGCATTCCTATACACATACGGCAATAAGTCATCATCCACAAATCCAGTGAAATGAATTCGATTAACAATTTCTTTATCCAGATTGGAAAGCAAATCATCCATCAACCAGCCTTTTCTTCCGGCTAGAACTAGGTTGGTATTAATTTTCTTTTCTTTAATCAGTTCACTAAATGCCTCTACCAAAAGTCTCATATTCTTTCTCGGCTCTAATGTCGAGAGACAGAGAATATACCCTTCTGGAAGTCCGTAGGCCTCTTTTGCCTTCATGTCTTGTTCTTTATCATAGTAAAAGTTCGCAAAGCAATCCGATAAACCATCATAAATAACTGCAATCTCATCAGGATTTTTTTTCAAAATCTTTGAAATTCTATCCTTAGAGAACTTTGACACCGTAACGACTTTCTTATGCCCAAATGCAACTTTTCTGTACATGAGCTTAAAATAGAGAGTCATGTACCTTTTATTTTTACTTGGACAATCCCAACACCCAACATCATGAATTGCACTTATTGCATTTCTGTTAAAATAGAAAAATGGTGCTGGGAACGCCGGGAAAAAATAGTAATCTGCTTTTATAGTTGCTAGTTTTAATGGTAACTGCAACTGATTAAAAATCAGTTTGTTTTTTCCTCTTACAATAATTTTTTTTACATTATTCTGCTTCGCAGAAAAATCTTTATGCACCTCATTTTTGAAAACGAGTATATATTCAATATCGTTTCTACTCTGATCCGAAATCAATTCTTTCGTAATACTAAGTGCAAATCGCTCAATTCCAGAAAAGTTATCTGCAAGAGAAGTCAAATCTATTAATACTTTCATCTCTGCCCTTTCTCAGCTGATTTTAAATCCCATTTTACAAAACAGGATGAGCATTAATTCTGTAATAGCTATCCAGTTTATTTTTAATAAAAAAACAGGAATCGCCTTAATGCTTTTTGTTTCAATAATATCTTTTATTTTTAAGCGTTTCCATTGGTTCTCAACTATGGAATTCAAATGGTAACTTTTCAAAGCCTTACATTTTTCAACAATCGATAATTTTTTATCTTTCGCTAGAGCATAGCCAATTTGAACGGAGGAAAGTATGTATTCCCCCCCCCACAGCTCATATGTATCAATGCCCTTCCGTTTCAGTTCATCGCACAACTCATTCTTCGCCTGAATAAGTTGCAACTTTCCCGAAATCATTCGATTGATATCAAGATTATATGTTTCTATCGCCGACCCGTCATTGTTGTGAAGATAATACAGTGGCTCATCTATCATATAAATCACATCCGCCACTGCCAGATATTTGTTAGTGAAAATCGTATCTTCACCAACACGCAAATCTTTTCGGAAAAAGATATTTTCCTCTCGGATTATCTTAAGTGAATACATCATGCGCCACGGACCATTTAGTTCCTTTCCTTGACGCATTCCTCGCTTACCCGAAAGATATCCTTTTAAATCTGCTATCGATGTTCCAAAGGAGTTTGGTAGTACCTGCTCCAAAATTTCCGTTTTATTATATTGACGTTTTAAATAGGAAAACTGATGTTCAGCTATACTTCCATTTCTACGCACCGATGCATAATTATAGCAAACAGTGTCTGTATCAGTTTTTACTTTTGCTACGCATTTTTCAACAATTTGTGCATCAAAAGTATCATCACAATCGAAAAAGAAACAAAACGTCCCTTTTGCTCTTTTTAATGCATCATTTCTTGCGCTGCTGACACCCTCATTCACCTTTTTATCGATGAATTCTATTCGGCTATCTTCCTCTGCATATTTTTGTACTATTTCTGATGTTTTATCTTTACTTCCGTCGTTAACAACGATTATCTGTAAATTTTTGTACCTAATCGCATTTACCTGCTCAAAATAGCGCATCAAGTACTTTTCACCATTATAAATGGGGGTAATTATCGTTACTAAGTCCATTTATCCACCTATTTTCTATACTTAATCGCTAAACCAAGAATCTTTCGATCATCCACCAAGTATCGCTTTGCCATTCTCTTTGGATCTTGCGTGATTCTAAAAAGCCACTCCAAACCATGATTGGACATCCACCGGGGAGCTCTCTTAATATTTCCTGCTTCAAAGTCAAAGCTAGCACCCAATCCGAAAGAAATCGGCACTCCAAGTTCCTTACAATGATGGTACATAAACTTTTCCTGTTTCGGGCAACCTAATCCTACAATCAAAATGTGCGGATTAGCCTCTTTTATTATGGATTTAATTTTATCCATTTCCACAGGGTTCTTTTCAAAACCGAATGGCGGAGAATATGTACCGACAACCTGCAAGCCCTTAAATCTATTCATAAGATTTTCGGCCGCTTTGGCTGCTACGCCTTCAGCCGCACCTAAAAAGAACATTTTGTATCCTTTTTTTGCAGCCATATCACACAAAAGAGGGAACAAATCCGATCCTGAAATTTTCTCTTTAATCGGTGTTCCATACCATTTGGCGATCCACAACAGTGGTTTACCATCCGTCAGAATCAATGACGCATTTTCATAAACCGCCTGTAATTCTTTACTTGTTTCAAGCTGTACAATATGATCCACATTCGGTGTTACCACATATGCACTTCTATCCTCTTGAATCAGACGATCAATAGCCTGCAGCGTTTCCTGCATTGTCAAGTTATCAATCTCTGTATTCATAAACTTCATTCTTGACATTTATCCACCTCACCACAAGCCTGTTAACACCGAACTTTAATCAGCTCTGCATCACCAACAACTAAGCATCTGCCCAGACCAGCGGGCAAAAACAACGTTTCACCTTTGCTGAACCTCATCGGCTTCTGTTCCGCATCCATCGTCTGCACTTCACCATATCCATCCAGGCACATTAACACCTGAAAAGATGCATCCATAACAGAGAATGCAAAACCTTTCGTAACTTGTATTCTTTCTGTTTCAAAATATTTGCAGCGGCAGAGCAATTCACGAGAACAGCCAGAATAGTATTTCACCATTCTCGGTTTCTGGCTCACATCCGGTGCAACCTTCATGTTCATGACCTGCACAGCTTTGTCAAAATGCAGTTCACGCTTTTTGCCATTCTTATCCACACGGTCATAGTCGTAGACACGGTAAGTTACATTGGAGCTTTCCTGAATCTCTGCCACAAGGATGCCCTTACCGATACCATGTACTGTTCCTGCCGGAACAAAGTAAGTATCTCCCTTGTGAACTGGAACCTTTTGCAGATGCTTACCCAGCGTTCCAGTCTCAACCGCTTTCCGGAGAATTTTTTCCGTCACCTCATGCTGGAAACCATAAATCAGACTGGCTCCTTCGTCAGCATCAATGACATACCACATCTCAGTCTTACCATTGTCGCCTTCGTGTTCTCTCGCATACTCATCACTAGGATGCACTTGTACTGAGAGATCTTTCTTGGCATCGATGAATTTCACCAGCACAGGCAATTCACCGTTTTCAACTTTTGTACCGAGGTATTCTGGATGTTCTTTTAATACATCAGCCAGTGTTTTTCCTTTATATGTACCATTTGCCACATAACTTGGTCCGTCCGGATGAACTGAACACTCCCAAGTTTCTGCTAATGGTGTTAAATCAATCTTTTTACCATATTCTTCCCGAAGTCGAGTACCACCCCACAAATAATCTTTACCCGTCGGAATCAATTTCATGATTTCCATTACTCTGTCTCCCACTGTTCTTATTCCTGTTCTTATTCCATCGGAAATTTAATCTTATCTGCGACGCTGATTTCCTCTCCAAGCTGAACTTCAATCATATCCAATGCAGTGATAGCCTCCACTGTATGCTTGCAACCTGCCGCAATAGTAATTACATCACCAGTGCGGAGTACCTGCTCCATGCCGTCAACGATTGCCTTACCCTTACCGGAAACGACCGTCCACACTTCCTCACGGTGGTTATGCATGTGATACGTCATATGTTCGCCAGCTCTCATGGAAACTTTGACCGTCATAGAACCTGGCTGCACATCAATGACCGTGTAAGTACCCCAAGACTTCTCAGCATACATTGCCTCCGTCTCGATTTTTTCCACATAAGGTTTCATGTAACCGCTGCGTTCTTTATCAGCAATCAGGATGCCATCACCACTGGCTGCAACAATCATGTCCTTACAGCCCATGCAAAGAATTGGGATATTCAGCTCATTCACCACATTGGTGTTCTCGCAGGTTTCATCCAAGATAGCTTTACCCTTAGTCTTATCTGCCATGACCTCTGCCATCATGTTCCAAGTGCCGACATCCTTCCAGTCACCGCTATAACGCAGAACCTGAATGCTAGCCTCTTTCTCGACCACAGCATAATCAAAGCTAATTTTAGTCAGGGTATCATATTTATTGAACAGATCACGGTAATCTTCAAAATCGATCATACTGTGTGCTTTATCCAGCAGATACCCCAGCTTAAATGCAAAGATACCGGCGTTCCACAGTGCACTCTGAGCCAGATATTTCTTAGCTGTTTCCACATCCGGCTTTTCCTTGAATTCCTTAACCTTGCTGACATTTTCGCCGCTTTCCGGGATAATGTAACCGTACTTCTCGCTAGGATAGGTCGGCTCAATGCCCATCAGAGTCAAGTTTGCTCCACCCTGCTCTGCCAGCTCCTGCAGAGTCTTAACAGCTTCGTAATAGGTATTATCCACATACGGATCCACAGGACAAACAACAACAGCTTCACTCTCTGCCACACCCAGCTCATCATGGAGATAGGCTGCCGCCAGTGCAATGGCCGGGAAGGTATCACGACGGCAAGGCTCTACACAGATGGATGCTTTCTCACCCAGTTGATTCTTAATAGCACTTGCCTGCGATTTACTCGTTGCAATGGTGATTTTTGCGTCAGCATCTACCGTAGTAATCTGACGATAGACACGCTGCACCATAGACTCATACTCGTCATCATTCTTGAACAGCTTGATGAACTGCTTACTACGTACATCATTGGAAAGAGGCCAGAGGCGCTTACCTGAACCACCAGAAAGTAAAATAATATTCATTTGTTTTCTCCTCTACTTTTTACTTCAAGTACTCTTCAGCACTCTTACGAATTTCTGCTTCTACAGTCTCAGCAGCTTCTTTATTCTTTGCACTGACAGAGATATACGTCTTGAGCTTCGGTTCCGTACCGGAAGGTCGTACCACGATGGAGCAGTTATCTTCCAGCAGGAACTTCAGCACATCGGACTTTGGCAAACCATCCAGACCGGGCGCGTAGTCCAATAGCTTGACGACCTTCTTACCGCCAAATTCCTTAATATCACCGCGGAACGCCTGCATGATACTCTGCATCTTAGCAAAACCGGCACTTCCATCGAACTCGTAGCTGTGCAGGGTGTTCAGGCAATAACCGTAAGTCTTGTACAGCTCATCCAGCTTTTCCAGCAAACTAATGCCCTTGGTCGCATAGTAGCTGAACATCTCGCAGATCATGTAGGCACCGTCCACACCATCTTTGTCACGGACGTAAGAACCGGTCAGGTAGCCATAGCTTTCCTCAAAACCGAACACATAGTTGTCGGCCTTGCTCTGCTTTTCCAGTTTGCCGATCTGCTCACCGATGAACTTGAAGCCGGTCAGCACGTTAATGGTGCGTAGGCCATAGTGGGTGGCAATTTGCTCACCCATGTCCATCGTGACAATGGTCTTGACCATAACGGGATCAGCAGGCATCTTGCCATGTTTCACCCGCTGGCTGCAAATGTAGTCCAGCAGCAGCATACCGGTCTGGTTACCAGACAGCAGTTCATAATCCCCTGCTTTGTTCTTGACGGCAATACCCACACGGTCGCAATCCGGATCGGTCGCCAGCAGCAGGTCAGCGTTGCACTTCCTGGCATATTTCATGCCAAGTGCCATTGCCTCCTTGATTTCCGGGTTCGGATACGGACAGGTCGGGAAGTTGCCATCCGGCTGCTCCTGCTCTTTGACCACAGTGATGTTGGTGTAACCCATTTCTTTTAAGGTACGGGTCACAGGTTTCAGACCGGTGCCGTTCAGCGGGCTATACACGATAGCAACATCCTTATTGACTTCTTCGCCAAACAGAACGGACTGGCTCTTGACCTGCTCGACGAACGCGGAATAGACCTCATCCGGGATATACTGGATGCTACCGTTTGTCACACCTGCTTCAAAATCGCTGGTTTTAACATCTGCGAAAATGTCCAACTTCTCGATCTCGCCCAGGATCTCTGCAGCGGCCTCAGTAGTGATCTGGCAGCCGTCTGCACCATAGACCTTATAGCCGTTATACTTGCTGGGATTGTGAGATGCGGTTACCATGACACCTGCAGAGGTATGCAGATAACGGGTCGCAAAAGACACTGTCGGCACCGGCATCAGTGCAGGCCAGATGTTGACCTTGATGCCATTGGCCGCAAACACACCTGCGGCGACCTTGGCGAACACATCGCTCTTAATGCGGCTGTCATAACCGATAGTCACTGACGGCTCTGCAAAAATTTTTTTCAGATAATCGGCCAGACCCTGAGAAGCTTTTGCCACAGTATAGATGTTCATGCGGTTGGTGCCTGCACCAATCACACCGCGTAGACCACCCGTGCCAAAGGCGAGGTCACGGTAAAAAGCATCTTCAATTTTTGTATCATCCAGCGTTTTCAATTCAACGGCAACATCTGCATCCGCAGTTGCATTCACCAGCCAACGCTCGTATTCCTTTTTAATATCCATAATTTATTCCCTCATTAGTTGTATATTTTTTAATCTCTCTGGAAAATATCTCTCGTATAAACTTTTTCTTTCACATCATCAAGATCTTTACTATACCTGTTTGCGATAATGGCGTTGCTCATTTCCTTGAATTTTGCCAAATCATTGACCACCAGACTGCCAAAGAAAGTCTCACCGTCTTTCAAAGTCGGCTCGTAAATGATTACCGTTGCGCCCTTGGCCTTGATGCGCTTCATAACACCCTGAATAGAACTCTGACGGAAGTTATCGCTGTTACTCTTCATAGTCAGACGGTAAACACCAATCGTTACCTTTTTCTCTTTATCTTCATCAAACTCGTTCTCTGCATCATAGCCGTAGTAGCCAGCCAACTTCAGGACACGATCAGCGATGAAGTCTTTTCTTGTTCTGTTGCTCTCGACAATAGCTTCGATCAGATTCTCCGGCACATCGGCATAGTTAGCCAGCAGCTGCTTGGTGTCCTTGGGCAGGCAGTAGCCGCCGTAACCGAAGGACGGGTTATTGTAGTGGCTACCGATACGAGGATCAAGGCAAACACCGTTGATAATCTGCTGGGTGTTCAGTCCCTTGCTCTCTGCATAGGTATCCAATTCGTTGAAGTAAGCAACACGAAGAGCCAGATATGTATTGGCGAACAGCTTAACAGCTTCTGCCTCGGTAAAGCCCATGAACAAGGTGTCGATGTTCTCTTTGATAGCGCCTTCCTGCAGCAGACCAGCAAACTTGTGTGCTGCTTCTACTAATCTTTCGTCCTCCAAATCAGTGCCAACGATGATACGAGAAGGATAAAGATTGTCATAAAGAGCCTTGCTCTCTCTTAAAAATTCCGGGCTGAAGATGATGTTCTTACTGTTGAACTTCTCTCTTACACTTGCAGTATAGCCCACAGGAATGGTGGACTTGATGACCATGATGGCATCCGGGTTGTACTCCATGACCAGCTTGATCACAGCCTCGACTGCGCTCGTGTCGAAGTGCTGCGTGTGGCTGTCGTAGTTGGTAGGGGCCGCAATGACAACAAAATCAGCATCGGCGTATGCAATCTTAGCGTCCAGCGTTGCTGTCAAATTCAGTTCTTTCTCTGCGAGGTACTTCTCGATATAGTCATCTTGAATTGGAGACTTGCGATTGTTGATCATCTCAACCTTCTCCGGAACAATATCAACTGCGGTCACCTGATGGTGCTGAGAAAGCAATGTGGCAATTGACAAACCCACATAACCAGTGCCCGCAACGGCGATTTTGTAATTCTTCATGTTATTTACTCCTCCGGCCCTCATCGGGCATATCCTCTAATTTTCTATGTACACATCCATATGGATGGTCTTTCTCTCTAATTTCTGCTGTGTGATAACCACACTCGGCTAAGTGTTTTCTTATGCTGTCGTACCCAATTACCTCAGCAATCGTGTTTTCTACTCCATAAAACATCCGTTGAGTACACTCGTCTCTATTCCTCTATAACTGAAGTGTTACTTTATACAGTCGAACCCCGTATACTCTGTAATGACGTTTTTTCTAAGTGTTGGATTGTTGAATCGAACCTTGTCGGTGCATGAGTTTTGTTAAAACTGTATATATCGTCCAGTCCAATTCTCGTCACTCACTGTTCATTATGAACAAATCATTCGCCCCAACCACTCAAAACATGTAATCATCATCGCCATCCATGCTCTACTCAACAGCTGTTTTATGAAGTAAAAATCATCTGTTTTTCTCTAATTTTCATGACTCAACAAACCGTTATGATGTAGGTGTCATTAGCGGGTCAGATAGTGTACTCAACAGCAGTTTCAGACGTTAATGATAAACTCATGGATTTTTGTTGTTTTATCCTGTTTTTCGCCATTTCTATGATTCTTCAGAAAAAGTTGTGCCAATTTTGTGCCACAGGGGTCAAAAGTTCAGCGTTTTGTATAAATATCTTGCATTTACAGCTCATATAGCTGTGAAATACAACCAATTTCAGCGCCCTATATAGTGTGCAAAACAGGTTCTTTTCGACGTTGCTACGTCAATATGGTTTATTGAGTAGACATTCATAAGAGCCGCGATGGTATTAACTGATGTCAAAAGAATTTCGTACCTATTGTCACTGCAACACCGAACATTAACTCTACAAATTAATCTTTCATAATGTTCTCCAAATACGTTACCTATTTGAGCACATATTATATTATCATATCACACCGCTCCGTTCCCCGTCAACACCACAAGTACTGTCTTCCACAATATCTTAATATCCAACGCAATATCCCACTGCTCAATATACTTTGCATCCAATGCCACTACTTCATCAAAGTCCGTAATATCACTCCGGCCACTCACCTGCCACATACCGGTAAGCCCCGGCTTCATTGCCAGTCTCTTCCTGTGTCCAAGTTCATACTGCTCATATTCATCCACTGTCGGTGGTCTGGTACCGACCAGGCTCATATCTCCAATCAGTACATTCCAGAACTGTGGCAGTTCATCAATACTCGTCTTACGAAGGAAATGCCCTATTGGGAAGATTCTCGGATCATTGTCCATCTTGAACATCAATCCGCTCATTTTATTCTTTTCCATCAATTCCTTCTTCCGTTCTTCCGCATCCGGATACATCGTACGGATCTTATAGATATTGAAGATACGTCCGTTTCTTCCAACTCTCTTCTGTGAGAACAGGATCGGTCCCGGAGACTGTTTCTTAATAATCGGTCCAAAGATAACAATTGCTATTCCTGTAAGCACCAGTCCCACAAGTGCCCCGCATATGTCCAACATTCTCTTTGCCAGTACCTGCCATGGGGAAGCGAATTTCATACTGGTTGTCATAACCATATAGTTTCCGAAGGAATGTACTCTTCTTTCTTCCATATTGGAATCATACGGCATCAGATTCATATGTACCGTCAAGCCCATATTAATGAAGATATCCACCAGTCTCTCCGTCAGCTTTCCTTTCTCATTCAGATCAAGGAATATCTCATCCACGATGTTATTTTGAATATAATCCAACATCGACTTTTTATTCGCAACAACGGGAACATTGCAGATTGTTTTTTCCGGATAAGTGCTTTCATCATAGATTACCACTCCGGCGAACATATAATCCCGGTATGGCTGCATCAGACTGTTCAACGTCTCTTCTGCTTTTTCTCTGGTTGTGACCACCAGAAGTTTACGCCATTCTTTGCGGTCATTGATCCGTTTTCGGATCACTCGTTTCCATCCGAGTCTTCCGAACCACATCACGCCCGCACTGACCGGATATGATCCAAAGATAACCAGTCTTGAATAGGTATCCGAACCCTGTATTGCGAACATCCACACAATCAGGCCGATCGTCACAAAGGCACAATGTACCAGAGATTTCTTCAATTCCACTAGATAGCCTCTTCGGATCACGTCCTCATAACTGTTCATGAAGAATGTTGCAGCAATATGAAGCAGGATTACCATAAGCATGACATTCTTATATTCTCTTGTAATGCTGGCGCCAAATCCGTGTCTTGAAAAATATGTAATTAATAAACTGAATTCCAATATCATCGCATCCAGTATCATGAAATCCAGATGCTTGAACCATCCCTTTATAACTTCTCTGTACATTGCTCTTTTCCTTTATTTTTCCTCTTGTAACTTTTTGATCTGATCTGCTGCGTTCTGCACAGCTGTTTCGTCCGGCCACATCACATACAGCAGCTGGCTTCCGGAAGAATAACAGCTCTGGCTGTCTCCTTTGCCGCTTACTGCCTGGGATTTCACATTCCAGCTGCTTGGATCATCCAACTGCAGCTGAATGAACTTCGACATCTCTTCACTCGTCATGTTCGTCTGTACCGAATCGCTGACTCCGGCTATCAATTCATTCGCATTCTTCAGGATCGCCGGTGTCGTTGCTTTATGAATGATCGCTGTCAGAACCTTCTCCTGATCCCGGCCTCTCTGGTTATCTCCGTCTTCAAAGCTGTAACGCTCTCTGGCGAATCCGAGTGCCTGTTCTCCGTTCAGGTGATTCATGCCTTTGTTAATCTTGTAGTTACCGTACAGCGTGGTGAATTCATAATCCGAATCTACATCCACTCCGCCAAGTGCATCTACGATCTTCACAAGTGATGTGAAGTTAATTCTTGTATAGTAGCTGATGTCTATTCCGTACAGGTTTTCTAATGTTGCCATGGATCTGTCCACTCCATAGATACCCGCATGTGTAAGCTTGTCTCTCTTCTCTCCGGATACTTCCGGTATCGTCACATAATAATCTCTCGGCGTTGTTGTCAGTAATATTTTTTTCGTCTGTGGATTCACCGTCATGATCAGGTTCACATCACTACGACTGTTCGTTGTAATCGGTCCATCCACATCGATACCACTGATATAGACATTAAATGGTTCTGTCACATCCACGTTCTTCTCTTTCTTTACCTCTGTCTTAACCCCATACTGATACAGAATCTTGACCTTCTCCGAGAACCCCTCAACCGATTCATCGATCATACTCATATACCCCTCATTGAACACCGCCGCATCCACATTTCCATTCAGAAGTGCATTTGCCTCATCCGTCAATGATTCGTATTCTTCGGTCTTCACGTCTTTGCCGACTTTCTTCTCGATGTCCTTGATCATCTTATCGGTATTCTTCTGATCTACTGCCGTCTGATAACCGAACCGGTAATCCTCGGCATCTTCGATGTTCTTCGCAGAATCACCTTTCTTCACAACCACGACCATGTTATCCGTTTTGTAGGTAGCTCCGCCGACTTTCTTAAGTACATCATCGGTCTTCATCATTCCCATGCTGATCGCCGCCAGTATGATGGTCATCAGGAGGCTGATGATCATACCCGTATAGCGCAGCACCTTATTCTTCGGATACTGCAGGATATGTGTTGCACCAAAGAGTACTGCCAGTGCCCCGATCAGGAAGATCAGGTACTTCTTCGGCAGCATCCCGCTGCCTGCCACAGTCACGATGCAGATTACCGATACCAGAAGCTGGATCAGTGTGATCAGTTTTCCTATCAGGTTCTTTCTTTCCATTTCCAGAAGTCTCTGTCTCATATCATTCATCCTTCGTCTGTTACTGTACAGTCAGTGTAAATGTGATCGGATCTGAGGTATTACCGTCACTGTCCTGTACGTAATACTGTAATGTATAGGTTCCTGCCTGGTTCACATTGTAATTGCCGTCGATGTGAAGTCCGCGGAACAAGGTATCTCTGTCGTCTTTGTCATCCACTGCGTCTGTCACTTCATTCAGTGCATTGAATGATGTTCCTCTGGCTATCGTCTTCGCTTCTCCGGCAAGCTTCATTGCCGGACGTGTGCCATTCGGCTGCAGGGTTCCACTCTGCTGGTCTGCGCTCTGCTGGTCTGCTGCCGCTGCATCCTGTGCGGTCTCTTCTGCCTTCTTTTCTTCAGCGGTCTTCTTTGCCTTTGCTTTTTTGGATTTCTTCTTCGTCTTCTTTTCCGACTTTTCATCCGTCTTCTGCGTTGTATCTTCCGAAGCCGTATCCTGTACGGTCTCTTCTGCCGCATCACTGTCTTCTGCTGCCTGATAGGTCACTTCCCGGCTTGCTGTTCCTACATTTTTCGCCTTGTCTGTGACGCCGTAATAGACAACTGCCTTCTTCTTACTGACCGGAACGACCTTTTCTACAAATACCTCACTGGTCAGGTCTCCGTCTTTATCGTCCTGTGCTGTCACGCCTTCCAGAAGCTTTCCGTAGTCTTCTCCTTCTGTATAGGCAATCTTCTCGTTCTGGTCTACTTTTATCTCCGGTGCAGTGCGGTCCTGATTCTTATAAGTCATATATCCTGCACCCGCCAGTGCTATACATCCGGCCGTCAACAGGCCGGTAACCACGCGCTGGTTCATACGCTCACCCTCTATTTCTTTCCGTTTTCTCCGTAACTGCCATAGTAATTACCGTAGTATTTACCATAATACTTGTTCTGTTTCATATCTACTTTATTCAATACCACGCCGAGGATCGGGCAGTCTGCCTTCTCCAGCTGGTCTTTTACCACTCTGGCGAACTTATAGCTAATCGTCTTCGCTGAGATGACCATCACGGATGCATCTGAATTTTTCGCAATGATTGCTGCATCGATGACGCTTCCGAGTGGCGGTGCATCGATGATCACATAATCATACGCCTGTCTTGCACCGTCAAGGAATGCTTCGAATCTTCTGCTGCCGAGCAGTTCTGCCGGGTTCGGCGGAACCGGTCCTGCGAATGTCACGAAGAGATTCGGTTCCTGTGTTCTTAAGATCACTTCTTTTACGTCAGCCTGTCCGGAGAGGAAGTGTGTCAGTCCCTTCACTTCTCCTGTGACTCTGTGCCGTCCCATCAGAACAGATTTCCGAAGGTCTGCATCCACGAACAGGACTCTCTTGCCGCCTTCTGCGAGGGATGCTGCAAGTCCCATCGTCACGGTACTCTTTCCTTCGTTCGGTGTACAGCTTGTGAATACGATCACTTTCTTATCTGATCCGGAGAATTCGATGTTGGTACGAAGTGTCTTGTATGCTTCGTTGCTCCGGTAATCTTTCGTTAGATTCTTTAATACTATCTCTGCCATGTCCTTCTCCTATCTTCTGCTTTTTACAGCATTTCTTGATTCTCTCTGCTGCTTCGCTCTCTTCGGTGTGCTGCTTCCCTCCTGGATTGGGATGGAAGTCAGTACATTCAGTCCGAGGTACTTTTCTACGTCATCCGGAGTCTTGACCGTATCATCTAAGATGGAGATCAGTACAATGAATCCCATAGAGATGACAAGTCCGAGCAGTGCACCGAGCATCATGTTCTTCTTGACATTCGGGGAAGACGGGCTGGTCGGAAGGTTCCCTTCTTCTACGGTATTGACAGAATCCGCATTCATGATCTCTGTGATCTGTACGCTGACTGCTTTTCTGAGTGTGTCTGCGATCTGTTTTGCTTCTTTCGGATCATCGTCCGTCACGCTGATGCTCATGATACGTGTGTCGGTCGGTGTCTCTGTGGTGATCATCTCTGCCAGTTCTTCCGGCTCTACATCAAGCTTCAGCTTGGAGATGGTCTTCTCCAGTACCGGGCGGCTCTTCACCAGTTCCATATAGTCCTTTGTCAGCATGCTTCCTGTCTGTAAGTCTGTGTAGGTTGCGCTTGCTGAGGTGTCATCATTCTTCGCCATAACGAAGAGCTTCGTTACTGACGTGTACTTCGGTGTCACGAACATCTTCGTTCCCACGAACGCTACCAGTGCCATGAATACCGCAGACAGAATAATTATCGTCTTCTTTGCCCATAAGGCACTGAATAATTCCATCAGATCAATGGTAACTTCGTCATCCTGAATCTCCTGATTCATCATTCCATAATTTTCTCGGCTCATCTTAATCTCTCTTCTTCAGCATACTCTTGGCGTTGCTGTAGAATATCCTCCTTGTATAATCTTCTCCGTATCGTTTCTCTACGTGAGCGGCCGCCTTCTTCATCTTCGGCGGTCTGTGCTTGGTATCGTGTGCGTCAGTTCCGACACAGAATACCAGGTCGCGGTTCATCAGTTCTTCGATGAACTTCCTGATCTTACGGCCGGATCCCCCGGTGATGCTGTCTGCATTTACCTGCAGGTTCACACCCATATCGTACAGTTCTTCCGCAAGTTCTACATCTTCGGCGATGCAGTGATAGCGTTCGACATGCGCCAGTATGACTTCGTATCCTGCGAACTGTAGCTGCTGAATCCCCTGTCTGATATAGCTGTATGTCTGTGAGGGCGGGAATTCTACCAGTACATACTCTCTGCGGTTCATCGAAAGGATCTTTTCTTCTTTTAATTTGTCCGCAGCATCCTGTCCGAAATAGACTTCCGTTCCAAGGTATACCCGGAAGCGTTCATCGATCTCGTGTGCTGCTTCGCGCACAAGCTTTGCTCTTTCACGGAGCTTCTCTACCGGCGCCTTTCCGCGGTGCGGATGGTGGTGAGGGGTTGCTATGATACACCGGATTCCTTCTGCATATGCGATTTCAAGCATCTTCTTCGTCTCGGCAAGGTCTTTCGCCCCGTCATCGACTCCCGGCAGAATGTGGCAATGCATATCTATGTAACATTCTTTCATCTGGTGGTTACTCCTTTATTCTCTGCTTTTTTATCGGTTTCTTACAAGTTTGAATAAATTCATTATATCTTTTTCTTCTCTGCGCAATTTTTTGCGCACCAAAATACCCCCCCCCCGGTATTCTTATCATTTCATACCAATGGAAGGAAGGGTATCTCTCGAGCTCTTCGTATATTTATACATTTTATAAGTGTTATGTAATATCTTTATATTTGGCTTTCTGTCTTTAAAACACAAATAACTGGGATTATTATATATCATTTTTTGCCCACATCCCTCATCCATTCATAAACATGTATGATTTTATCATATCTTTAAGCAGGCTTCAACTATGTATCAACAATTTATACAATTTTCCCTATTTTTTGTCTTTTTTTCGACATGTTTTATACGTCCATCTCTTCTTCGTAGTACTTGATCAGTGCCTGGGTGCCGAGATCTCCGCAGCCTTCTGCCTGAAGGAGTTCGTAGTTGGCAAGCACCTGGCTTAATACGTCCAGATTGAGATTGCTCATGTTCGCTTCGGTAAGAGCGATCTTCATGTCTTTGACGAAGTGCTTCAGGAAGAATCCCGGTGTGTAATCTCCTGCCAGGATCTTCGGTCCGAAGGTATCTAACTGCTTGCTTCCTGCCGCTCCGGTCGATACGGAATCGAGGACCGTCTGAAGGTCGAGACCTTTTGCCTTCGCATAGGTGAGTGCCTCGCAGACTCCGGATAAGGTGCCGGCGATCATGATCTGGTTCGCAAGCTTGGCGTGCTGGCCGCAGCCGGATCCTCCCTGATAGTTGATGTTGGTTCCCATCGCCTCGAATAACGGCATGCAGGCTTCGTAGTCTTCTCTGGAACCGCCGACCAGGATGGAGAGTGTACCGTTCTTTGCCCCGGTGTCACCGCCGGTGACCGGTGCGTCCAGTACGTGGAAGCCTCTTTTGGTTCCTTCTTCTGCGATCTTCTGGTCCAGCATCGGGCTTGTAGTCGTCATGTCGATCAGGTATGCGTCTTCTTTTGCGCTGTCTAAGATGTTGCCTGCATCGAAGTAGACTTCTTCTACGTCGGTCGGGAAGCCTACGATGGTGATGACTGCTTCTGCGTCTTTTACGCAGTCTGCGATGGTATCATGGAAGGTGGCTCCTTCGCTGATCACGTCTTCGACTTTGGATCTGGTTCTGGCATAGATGTGTAATTCGAATCCTGCTTTCATGAGATTGCGGACCATGGATCTGCCCATGATGCCTACGCCGATGAATGCTATTTTGTTCATTGATTTTTCCTCCGTGTGTTGATTACTCTTCTACTTTCTCAACTACTTCGCCCTGTCTCTTGTAGATGCTGTGTGCCGGTACGAATCCTCTGACGCTTGACAGTGGGTAGATGTTGCTGTGGCTTCCGATCACGGTTCCCGGATTCAGTACGCTGCCGCAGCCGACTTCTACTTCGTCTCCGAGCATGGCTCCGAATTTCTTAAGACCTGTCTCGATCCTTTCGTCTCCGGCTTTTACTACGACGAGTTTTTTGTCGGATTTGACATTGGATGTGATGGATCCGGCTCCCATATGGGATTTGTAGCCGAGGATGGAATCGCCCACGTAATTATAGTGCGGCACCTGTACTTTGTTGAACAGGATGACGTTCTTAAGTTCTGTCGAGTTACCTACGACTGCACCTTCGCCGACGATCGCATTTCCGCGGATGAATGCGCACTGGCGGACTTCTGCGTTCTTTCCGATGATCGCCGGTCCGTGGATGTAGGCTGTCTGGAATACGGTTGCGGATTTGGCGATCCATACGTCTTCGCCGATCTGATCGTATTCATCTGCCGGAAGGGTCTTTCCGAGTTCTTTGATGAAGCCGCTGATCTTTGGAAGGATTTCCCATGGGTAGGTGGCTCCTTCGAAGATGTCTTTTGCGATGGTTTCATCCATGTGGTTGTAGAGGTTTTTGATGGTTAATTGTTCTGACATGTTGGTTCTCCTTTTTTATTTTTTAGTTTTTCCGGTCTTTCTCACCGGCTTCTTATAAAACTGCGCTGCCTTATCATAGCACGCCCGCATCTGATACTGATTGTTCAGACCTTTGACTGCAAGTGTGCGTCTTGATACAAAGTCATCCAGCTTTTTCATATATTCATCTGATGTGATATCTCCGTCTGCCACATACGTCAGACCTTTTTCCCAGCTTGCCGTAAGTTCCGGGTTCAGGAGCGGCCGGATGGAATGGTCTACGACATCGTAGATCATTTCCCCTAACATCGTCGGCGTGACGATCTGGGTCTTTTTATTGAGCGCCAGATATTTATTATTGAATAATTTCTTCAGTATCTCGCCTCTGGTGGCACTGGTGCCGATTCCGCTTCCTTTGATCTGGGCGCGGAGTTCTTCGTCTTCGATGAGCTGTCCTGCATTTTCCATGGCAAGGATCAGTGAACCGGAGTTGTAGCGCTTCGGCGGCGAGGTCTTGCCTTCTTTGATGTCCAGGGACTGTACCGGAAGGGTCATGCCTTTCTTGAGACTCTGGATCCTGGCGAAGAAGTCTGCGTCGGTGTCTTTGTCCTCGGTACTGTCTGCGCTGTTGTCTGTATTGTCGTTATTGTCGTTCTTCCTGCCCGGCACGCCTGTAACTTTCAGATAGCCTTCTTCTGCCAGTACTTTGAAGCTTGAGAAGAAGGATTCTTCTTTGATCTTCGTCACGATCGATACTTTCTGATAGACAGCCGGTGGATAGAAGATGCTTAAGAATCGTCTTACGATCACATCATACACCCTCTGTGACAGATTCGGAAGTCCTTTTAGTGCTCCCATGCCCTGTCCGGTCGGGATGATCGCATAGTGGTCTGTGATCTGTTTGTCGTTGACGTATCTCGTCTTCTCCAGTCCTTTGTGGCTGCCGAATTTCACGATATCCTGAAGATATGGCTTTGCCGGTTCGTACTGCATCAGACCGTTCAAGTTCTTGTGGATCTCTTTTGCCACTGCTGTTGACAGCACGCGGGCGTCCGTTCTTGGGTAGGTGACGAGCTTTTTTTCATATAGCTCCTGGATGATCCGGAGTGTCTCATCCGGACTGACCTTGAACCGTCTGGAGCATTCATTCTGGATCTCGGCCAGATTGAATAATAACGGCGGGTTCTTCTTTTCTTTCTTTTTTTCTATGGATACAATCTGACAGGTCAGAGGTTGGCTGGCGGCTGACTCTCTGCTGTTCAGATAGCGGATCAGTTCTTCTGCCTTTTCCTTTTCTTTGAATCCATTTTCCTTATAGAGGTCGAAGGATTCAAACCATTTTGATCCTTTGACTGCCCGCCATTCGCCTTCGAATGTCACCCCTTTCTCTCCGATGGTGCTTAAGACTCTGTAGAACGGGGTCTCTACGAATTCCCGGATCTCCCGTTCTCTGCGCACGACCATACCGAGGACGCAGGTCATAACGCGGCCTACGGATACAACGGAATATTTCGTATTCAGGTAATTGGAGATACTGTTGCCGTATTTTAACGTCAGGAGGCGGGAGAAGTTGATTCCCATCAGGTAGTCTTCTTTGGCTCTTAAGTAAGCCGATGCTGCCAGATTGTCATATTCTTTTAAGTCTTTTGCTCCTTTGATCCCGCGCAGGATCTCTTCTTCTGTCTGGGAGTCGATCCATACGCGGCGGCGGTTCTTGCCTTTTACGCCTGCCTGCTGTTCTACCAGACGGTAGATGTATTCTCCTTCCCGTCCCGAGTCGGTACAGACGTAGATGGTGTCTACATCTGCTCTGTTCAGAAGTCCCGATACGATCCGGAACTGCTTGGATACCGCCGGGATGACTTCATACTTGAACTCCTGCGGGATAAAAGGCAGAGTCTCAAGACTCCACCTTTTTAATGCCGGATCATATTCTTCCGGATAGCTCATCGTGACCAGGTGTCCGACGCACCAGGTTACGATTGCTTCTGCTGATTCGAGATATCCGTCTTTTCTCTGTGTATTGATATGCAATGCCTTGGCAAACTCCTGCGCTACGCTGGGTTTTTCGGCAATGTATAGTGATTTTCCCATGTAATTATGTTACTCCTTGGTGTGCCGATGGGGACGGGAATTACTGGCTTTTTTCCTGTCCCTGATGGCTTTTATTTTTTTCTGTGCCGGAGGGACAGGAAAAAAGCCAGTAATCCCTGTCCCCGTTGGTCTTCTTCTGCTGTTTTTAAGGCTTCTTCCATGAAGACTGCCTGGGAATCCACAGCTTTTATGCCGCCGGTCCGTTTCATATATGTGCCGTCTTTCTGCATGATCCTTGCTTTCACGTTATCGCTTAACATGATCTTCAGGTCATGGTTGATCTGGCGTCTGATCTGCCCGTCTAATACCGGGCAGGCTACCTCTACTCTTTTTTCTGTATTTCTTGTCATCATGTCTGCGGAGCCGATGTAGATCTTCTGCTCTTTGCCGGTTCCGAAGCTGAAGATACGTGGGTGTTCCAGATAGCGGCCAACCACGCTCATCACTCTGACATTTTCCGTAAATCCAGGCACTCCCGGTAGTATACAGCAGATTCCGCGAACAATCAAGTCTACCCTTACTCCGGCGCAGGAGGCCTCGGATACTTTCTTTATGAAGTCCACATCTGTCACGGAGTTCATCTTCATAATGATGCGTCCTTCGCTTCCTTTTGCTATCTCTTCGTCCATCATCTGTAAGATACGGCTTTTTAGGCTGACCGGTGATACGATCAGGTATTGATAGCTGCCTTGCAGATTGCCGATGGACATATTCTTGAAAAATTCTGCGGCGTCCTGTCCGATTCGCGGATCAGCAGTCATCAAGGACAGATCGGTATACATGGCAGCTGTCTTCTCGTTATAATTGCCGGTTCCGACCTGTGTGATATACTGGATGTCATTGCGGTTCCTGTATGTGATCAGACAGATCTTGGAATGCACTTTGTAACCGTCGAATCCGTAGATCACACGGCATCCGGCTTCTTCCAGACGTTCCGACCAGTCGATGTTGTTCTGCTCGTCAAATCTTGCCCGCAGCTCGATCAGCGCGGTGACTTCTTTTCCATTTTCCGCAGCTGCGCACAGGTATTCCACCAGTCTTGCCTTCTTCGCCAGGCGGTAGATGGTGATCTTGATCGTCATTACATTCGGATCTACTGAGGCATCTTTGATCAGCTTCAGAAACGGATCCATGCTTTCGTATGGGTAGAACAACAGGATATCATTCTTTTTCACCTGTTTTAACATGTTTCCGTCCTGTACATGTGCTGATTTTTGCGGGGAGAATGGTTCGTAGACCAGTGCTTTCTTCATAGACTCCGGGAGATTTCCTGCGATGGAGAACATATAATCCAGTTTCATCGGCATCTTCGTGCGGAAGATCTGCTCCGGTGTGATCTTGAATTTCTTACAGAAGTATTCCTGCATTTCCGGTGTCAGTTTCTCCGCTGTTTCTAATCTTACTACCGCCATCCTGCGGCGTTTGTGCAGGGTACTCTGCATGAGTTTCCGAAAATCATCGGTAACCTCCAGTGCCTCATCGTCCGGAGATACGTCTGCATTTCTTGTCACGCAGATGTAGTTCGGGTCGGATACTTCGTACTGGTCAAATACCAGATCCAGGTATTCCATGATGACTTTCTCCATGCGGATATAACGGATGTCATGTCCCGGAAGCATCAGGATATCGGATACATAGGTCGGAACCGGTACGATTCCGAGGATCTGTTCTTTGTCGTCTTTATTCTTCCTGCTATTGATATGCTTCAGATTGGCTGTTACGTAGATATCTTTATTCATAAGATGCGGGAACGGGTGGCTGCTGTCTACGATCTGCGGTGACAGTACCGGCAGGATCTGCTCTTTGAAACATTTCTTAACATATTTCTTCTCGTCTGCCTCCAGTTCTTTAAAGTCCAGTCCGCAGACTCCGTATGGGGACAGTTCTTTCTTGATCCCGGCGTAGGTCTTGTCACGTTCTTTATATAACGGGGCAACTGCTGCGTAGATCGCATCCAGCTGCTCCTGCGGTGTCATTCCCGACCGGCTGTCTCTGTGTCTGTCGTCTGTCTGCACCATGTCATAGAGACTTCCGACACGGATCATGAAGAATTCATCTAAGTTACTGGTGAAGATGGCTACGAATTTCATACGTTCTAATAGCGGCACGCTCTTATCTCTTGCTTCTTCCAATACACGCTGATCGAATCTCAGCCAGGAAAGTTCTCGGTTCTGTGTGTAGTTCAATAATTCTCGGTCCATAGGGGCTTCCTCCGTTTCTTTTCATGGGCCATAGGGACGGTGTTTTTGGTTTTTTTAGTGTCCCCACCGGCACTTTGTAATCAGCGAGTTTATTGTATACTTTATTATAGCAAAACCATCTTTTATTCTCAACACTGAGATGTATCGTGTTCAGACTTGTGACAAAACTGGTGTTCAGATTTGTGACCGGATTTGTGATCGGATTTGTGATTGGATTTTGTATCGGCAGGCGGGACCGGCTTCTTTGCTGGAGATATAACGTATAAAAAGGCGGGAACTGCGCCTTTTTACATATTGCAGTTCCCGCCCTTTTATATTTTATGCTTTCATCTTTTTTATACTTTTGCCTTTTTATGTCTTCGCCTTATGAATGCTAAGCAGGTGAGTGTGCCACCTGGGACACTAAAAAAGCCGGATTTCCCGTCCCCCTGGCTACTTTGCCTGAATGTATCCCTTAGCAGTAAGTGCTTCGGCACAAAGCACAGCTCCGCCTGCTGCACCACGGACAGTATTGTGTGACAGTCCGATGAATTTGTAGTCATACATGCTGTCTTCTCTCAGACGTCCGATAGATACACCCATTCCGTTTTCGTAGTTAACATCTGCTTTTACCTGTGGTCTGTCGTCTTCTGACAGGTACTGGATGAACTGCTTTGGAGCACTTGGAAGTTCTGCTTCCTGTGGGAATCCTTTGAAGCTTTCCAGTTTCTCGATCAGCTGTTCTTTGGTTGGTTTCTTCTCGAAGTTGATGAATACAGCTGCTGTATGTCCATTCAGTACAGGTACTCTTAAGCACTGGCATGTGATCTTTGGCTCTTCTGCAAGTTTAATTTCACCATTTTCCAGTGTTCCGAGTACACGCAGAGGTTCTTTCTCACTCTTTTCTTCTTCTCCGCCGATGTACGGGATAATGTTCTCGATCATTTCCGGCCAGTCTTTGAATGTCTTACCTGCTCCGGAGATTGCCTGATATGTTGTAACAACAACTTCTTTTGGTCCGAATTCTTTCCATGCTGCAAGTGCAGGTGTGTAGCTCTGGATTGAGCAGTTTGGTTTTACTGCGATGAATCCGCGTGTTGTTCCGAGACGCTCTTTCTGAGTCTTGATCAGGTCGAAGTGCGCTGCGTTGATCTCAGGTACTACCATCGGTACATCTTTTGTCCAGCGGTGTGCGCTGTTGTTTGATACAACCGGTGTCTCTGTCTTTGCATATGCTTCTTCGATTGCTTTGATCTCGTCTTTTGTCATATCTACGGCACTGAATACAAAATCTACGGTAGAAGATACTTCTTCTACTTCATTTACATTCTTTACAATCAGTTTCTTAACGCCTTCCGGCATTGGTGTATCCATTTTCCAACGTCCGCCGACTGCCTCTTCGTATGTCTTTCCTGCTGAACGCGGGCTTGCTGCTACTGTTACTACTTCGAACCAAGGGTGATTTTCAAGCAATGAGATAAAACGCTGTCCAACCATTCCTGTTGCTCCTAAAATACCTACTCTTAATTTCTTCTCCATTTTCTTTTCTCTCCCTTTCTTTTGTTCTTATTCAGCCATGTATTTCTTATAAACTGCGATCGACTTCTCCATCGCATCCTTTCCCGGTGCTCCGATCGTGATACGCTTATTCACACATGTCTCAAGATCAATTGCTTCATATATGTCTTCTTCAAATACCGGTGAGATCTTCTTGTACTCTTCCAGTGGAAGTGCATCTAACGGGATCTTCTTCTCGATACAGGTCAGCACCAATTTTCCTACGATGCCGTGTGCATCTCTGAATGGTACACCGTGATTTACCAGATAGTCTGCCGCATCTGTTGCGTTGGTGAATCCGTGTTTTGCACTTTCTTCCATGCGGTCTTTGTTGAACTGCATGGTCTTTAACATACCGGCAAATAATGTGATGCATCCTTTTGCGGTATCCATGGCATCGAATGCCCATTCTTTGTCTTCCTGCATATCTTTATTGTATGCAAGCGGGATCCCTTTCATTGTGGTAAGGAGTGCATTGAGCGCACCATATACGCGTCCTGTCTTACCTCTTACGAGTTCTGCGATATCCGGGTTCTTCTTCTGCGGCATGATACTGCTGCCGGTGCTGTATGCGTCATCGATCTCCACGAACTGGTATTCATTCGAATTCCAGATGATGACTTCCTCACAGAATCTGCTCAGGTGCATCATGATGATGCTGAGTGCAGATAACAGTTCTAATAAGTAATCTCTGTCTGATACCCCGTCCATGCTGTTCAGTGTCGGTCCGTCGAATCCAAGTAATTCGGCTGTGTACTCACGGTCCAGCGGATAGGTTGTCCCCGCAAGTGCTCCGGAACCGAGCGGACAGGTATTCATACGCTTTGCGATGTCTTGCAGTCTCTCATGGTCTCTGCGGAACATTTCAAAATATGCTCCCATGTGGTGAGCCAGCGTAATCGGCTGCGCTTTCTGAAGGTGTGTGAATCCAGGCATATATGTCTCGACATTTTCCTCCATCACGTGAAGGATCACTTCCAGAAGTTCTTTTACCTGGGCGTCGATCTCGTGGATCTCGTCTCTGGTGAAAAGCTTCATATCTAATGCAACCTGGTCATTTCTGCTTCGTCCGGTGTGAAGTTTCTTTCCCGGATCACCGATACGGTCGATCAGTGTTGCTTCCACAAAGCTGTGGATGTCTTCATATTTATCTGATATTTCTAATTTTCCGGACTCTACATCTTCCAGGATGCCATTCAGTCCGTCTGTGATCTGTTCTTTTTCTTCTTCCGTTAAGATTCCCTGCTTTGCAAGCATTGCTACATGTGCAAGACTGCCTTTGATATCCTGCTTATAGAATCTTTTGTCAAATGTAATGGAAGCGTTGAAATTATATACTAACTGGTCTGTTTCTTTTGTGAAACGGCCTCCCCATAACTGTGCCATATGGATTTCTTCCTTTCATTTTTAAGTTTACTGTTTCCGATTTTAACACATTTCCGCGTAAAAGCAAATATTATTACAGAAATTTACATATTTATTCACCCTGAAACGTGATTTTTTTCTTAATCCATGCAATTTTCTAATTCCATTTATGCATTTTCACTGTTCTTTTCGTGCCTGCTGTTCTTCCAGACGCTGGCGCATGGAGAACTCACAGCCACAGTAGTCCTGCCGGTAAAGTCCGTACTGTGCGGATAATTCTACGGACCGCTTATATCCGTTCTTCTTTTTGAAATCTGACGTCAGATATGCCACGCCATACTCTTCTGCAAGTTTTAATCCTATCTCATTCAATTTTGCTGCATTCTTAAGCGGGCTGATGCTGAGCGTCGTCGTGAAGTACTCATATCCTCCGGCTTTTGCAATCTCTGCGGCCTCTCTTAAGCGGAGTTCATAGCATTTGAAGCAGCGCACGCCGCCTTCTTTTACTTCTTCCAGTCCTTTTGCCATCGCATAGAATTTCTCTTTCTCATAGCTGCCCGCAATGAACTGCACCGGATATTTCGTATGCATCGCCCCGATCAGTGTCTGCTGTTCGATGATGCGCTTGCTGTATTCACTCTCCGGGTAAATGTTCGGGTTGTAATAAAGTACCGTGATCCTGAAGTAATTGCTTAAGTATTCCAGCACATAACTGCTGCACGGGGCGCAGCAGCTGTGAAGCAGAAGCGTCGGGACTTTTTCTTCTTTTTGCAGATCCGTGATTAATCTATCCAGTTCTTTTTGATAATTTATTTTTTGTAACATATAATGACCTCTCCTGGTGTGTTAATGTCTTTCTGACATTTCCATATCAGCATTTTACCACACACACCACATTTATTCACCTGTTTTCTGTCTGCGGCATATCTTACTTATATAGGTTATTTTTTGCTTGTAGGAGGTCTTCTATGGAACCGGTTCGGGAACAGATTTTAAATCTACAGCACATTTCTTACACGTATCATACTCTGCAAGGGGAGACCCTGGCTCTGTCTGATATCTCATTTTCATTGAAAAAAGGCGAATTTGCCGCCATTGTGGGTCCTTCCGGGTGTGGCAAATCTACACTGCTTTCGCTGATCTGCGGACTGCTGCCTTGTACAGAGGGGCAGATTAAGATCAACGGAAAGCCTTTGAAAGAGAGCACGACAAATGTCGGCTATATGTTACAGCACGATGAACTCTTTGAATGGCGCACGATTTATAATAACGTAATCCTTGGGCTGGAAGTCCAGCACGCACTGACAGCGCGTACGAAGCAACGGGCACATGAGCTTCTTGACATCTATGGACTCGGTGACTTTAAGAATGCAAGGCCTTCGGAGTTGTCCGGCGGGATGCGGCAGCGTGCTGCCCTGATCCGCACACTCGTCCTGGAGCCGGAACTTCTTCTTCTGGATGAACCTTTTTCCGCCCTGGACTATCAGACCAGACTTCAGGTTGGCGATGACATCGGGCAGATCATCCGGAATGAAGGAAAATCTGCACTTTTGGTCACGCACGACCTGTCGGAAGCGATCTCACTTGCCGACCGTGTCATTGTCCTTTCTAATCGTCCGGCAACAATCAAACAAACGATTCCTCTGCTGTTCCATCTGGAGCACGATACTCCGTTGAACCGCAGAAGTGCGCCGGAATTCAAGAATTATTTTAATCTGATATGGAAGGAGTTAAATGAAGATGAACCGAATGTCAAAGACTGAGATTCCTGCTGCCTCTGGCACAAATATCACTTCCAATGCAAGTGCCATCTCTACCGCCGCCTCATCTTCTACAGCGCAAAGAACCTTTTTATCAAAGTACCGGCTGCACAAAAAGTTCGTAGCTGCTGCCCGGGTTCTCCTTCTGGTTGTCTTCCTGTCTGTCTGGGAACTGACCGCCTCACATCAAATCATCGATTCTTTTATCTTTAGCAGTCCTTCTAAGATTGCCCGGTGTTTTCTCGACATGGTCGCAGACCGCAGCATCTTCCTGCACCTTGGCGTCACCTTATATGAGACGATCGTAAGTTTCCTTCTGGTTATCGTCTTCAGTATCCTGACGGCGGTGCTTCTGTGGTTCAGTAAGAAGCTTTCAGAAATCCTGGAGCCGTATCTGGTTGTTCTAAACAGTCTGCCAAAATCCGCCCTGGCCCCGCTTCTCATCGTATGGCTCGGTGCCACACGTACCACCATCATTGTTGCCGGTATGTCGGTGGCTATCTTCGGAAGCATCCTAAATCTGTATACCAGTTTTATGTCCGCAGATCCGGGAAAGATGACGCTGATCTATACACTTGGCGGGAAACGGCATCAGGTACTGACTAAAGTTGTGCTTCCAAGTTCGATTCCGGCGATCATCAGCAATATGAAGGTAAATATCGGATTGTGTCTGGTCGGGGTGATCATTGGGGAATTTCTTGCTGCGAAAGAAGGGCTGGGGTATCTGATTATTTATTCCAGTCAGGTGTTCAAAATGGATTGGCTCCTCATGAGCATCTGTCTTCTCTGCCTGTTTGCCATGTGTTTGTATGCACTCATCAATCAGCTTGAATCCTGCTACCTAAAAAGAAATAAGAGATGAGCCTCTCCGTTCATCTCTTATTTCTCCTCATTCCCTTCATCTCATCGTATAGCTGAAAGAATGGTTTTCTTAACCTTTTCTGCATCAACAGGCTTTGCAATATGTCCGTTCATTCCTTTTTCAAATGCCTTTTTTCTATCTTCCTCAAATGCATTGGCTGTCATAGCTATGATCGGAATACCGGCTTTTTTCTTATCTTCCAGCCTTCTGATTGCCTGAGTTGCCTTATAGCCATCCATGTTCGGCATCTGGATATCCATAAGGATCAGATCGTAGGTCCCTGCCGGTTTCTGTTCCATCCTTGCCACACATTGAACTCCATCCTCAACACGGTCAACCATAAGTCCCATATCCTCCAGGATAAACTGTGCGATTTCCGCATTCAGATCATTATCTTCCGCACAGAGAAAATGCATGCCATTGAGGATCGAACCTTTTGTTTCTTCCATACTGTCTTCCGCTTCGTTCCCGGCTGCCTTTTCCTATGGTGCTATAGACCTCTATGGTTCCCCTCATGGAATCTACAATACTCTTCGTGATCGCCATTCCAAGACCGGTCCCCTGAATCTCCCTTTCCAGCATTTCAGCTCGTGCAAAAGGCTCAAAAATATGCTGCAAAAACTCTTCTGTCATTCCTATTCCGGTATCTTCCACTGTAAATCTGTATTTCGCATATTTTTTATCACTGGATAATTCTTCCACACGCAGGCTGATCTCTCCGCCTTCCGGTGTATATTTCACAGCATTTGATAATAAATTCATCAATACCTGACGAATACGGATCGAATCTCCCAGCACATGCTCATGGCAGAAAGACTCCTCAGAAATCCTGAACTTCTTTCCACCGGACAGTACATTCGGGCGAATGATCGCGGCAATCTGTTCCGCCACTTTTCTGAGATTCATAGACTCTTTTTTTAATTCTATGGAACCACTCTCAATCTTGCTCAGATCCAGAATATCATTGATCAGTCCAAGCAGATACTCGCTGGAAGACTGTAACTTCTGAATGTAACTGTCCAGAGTTTCCGGATCATTCAGACTATACTGCATAAGTTTCGTTAATCCAACAATTGCATTCATCGGAGTCCGGATATCATGACTCATATTTGCCAGAAACTGCGTTTTTGACCGGCTCGCCTGTTCTGCAGCCTGTCTGGCTTCGGATATTTTCCGGTTTATCTTTTTATTTTCTTCCAGTGCCATTTCAAGATTTCTCTATGATTCTCCACCCATTCCACAAAATCCAGGTATTCATTATTAAATTCTACAAAATCCTCATCACTCCGGACATGAGAAAGGATGACCAGATTCCCCTCCTGAAAGCTCCGTACAAGAGTTGATAATGTCATCCCGTTTTCTCTGAATGTCAGAAACAGCGAATACTGCTTCTCATCGTTTTCTGTAAGCTCATCTGCATCCTGCACCACATCCGCCAGACAGTCACCCGGTTTCAAAGACAGCCCCGATACGTTTTGCTTTATTTTCACGATGTTCCATTCTTTATTGCATAGTAAAACCGCATATATCATAGCTATAATTCACTCCATAATCCCTCATAAAGCGGACATTCCATTCCGCTATGCTACATGCTCATAAACACAGTCACATCCCCTGTCCTGCAGTTTTGTGCAAATCCCCACTCACTGCTTATTGCTTTTCGCAATTGAAGCAGGGGACTTACTTGATTCGG
>ERZ839767.1240-NODE-1240-length-39822-cov-4.979279_pt1 | contig 39822 bp, 27 predicted proteins | sample MGYA00519879_ERZ839767 | MGnify/ENA primary metagenome ERZ839767 (study PRJEB31850, sample SAMEA3708852) | human gut metagenome | biome: human gut; feature: human-associated habitat; material: faeces | place: China | collected 2014 ... | reverse complement strand
ATCATCGACGCTATCCTCGACGGTTCTATCGACAAGGCTCCGACTAAGGTTATTCCTTTCTTCGATTTCGTTGTTCCTACAGAATTGCCGGGTGTTGACCCGAAAATCCTTGACCCTCGCGACACATACGATTGCGCTTGCAAATGGGAAGAGAAAGCAAAAGATTTGGCTGGACGTTTCATTAAGAACTTTGCTAAGTTCGAAGGAAACGAAGCAGGTAAAGCTTTGGTTGCTGCAGGTCCGAAACTCTAAAAAGAGCTGTAACACTATAAATATTGAATGGGAACCGCTTCTCCTTTATGGGGAGGCGGTTTCTCTGTTTTTAGAAAGCAAAGAGTTGCCACAAAGAAACTCCCAACCGAAGAAGCCTTCTAACGAGTAAAAGAGAGTGAAACCTCTTTGAAAAAGGCGCTTCTATTATTGTTATATGGAAGAAGAACTTACGAAACTTTAATGCCTTAAATAGTGCATCCTATTGAATATTTCGTAGTTTTGTAAAAGTTTTCATAAACATTTAAGGCTTATGTATCTTCTTACCGACAAACAAACCCTTGCAGATTTGGATATCCGGAATGATAGTTCGTATGGTGGGTGGGAGCTCTGTTCGCTTTTTGGCAAGACACACACCAAAGAGGGGAAAAGAATGGTACGTGAGTGGATTTCCCAACCTCTTAGCGATTATACTCTTATACAAGAACGGATTGAAGCCATAAGGAGCGAATCCATCCCGGTGTTGGATATGGACGAAGAAGAACTGGATTTTATAGAGTATTACTTAGCTTGCAAAGTAGATATAGTAAAGGCCGACTGGGCCTATTCGCTGGCAACCGAAGTGGTGCGGAAGTTTAAGCATAGCCCTCAGCGTTATGTCGTGGAGAGAGGGGTAAAACTGGTAGTGCGTTTATTGGATACCCTTCGGCTTTTTGCTGACGAAATAAAAGCAGATGCTCCGCTTCTTTTGAAACGTTTTGCCGAAACGATTCGGGGAAGCATTGATTCTACAGAGCTGAAAGATGTATTGAAACAATCTGCTTTTCCTTATTATACCATTGATTCCTACGATTATTTATTTCGTTATACCCGTTTGCGTACAATCAAAGAAGAGCTCTTGTCCATTGTTTATCAGTTGGATGTACTTCGTACGGCTCATGAGGTGGCGTTGAAAAGAGGATTCTCTTATCCTTGCCTCACCCGGGGGAACACATTCTGTGCGGAAGGTTTCTTCCATCCCTATGTGAAAGAGCCGGTACGTAATAATTGGAAATTGGAAGAGGCTCACATCTGTATATTTACAGGGTCTAATATGGCGGGTAAGTCCACCACACTGAAAGCTATTTCGTTGTGTGTTTGGTTGGCTCATTGTGGTTTGCCTGTTCCGGCACTTCGTTTTCAGTGTCCTGTTTACGAGGGCATTTACACATCCATAAATTTACCGGATTCTCTGCGTGACGGGCGTAGCCATTTTATGTCGGAGGTGTTGCGGATAAAGGAAATTATTTCCGGAATAGAGTTGGGCAAACACTATTTTGTTGTGCTCGATGAAATGTTCCGCGGAACCAATGCGAGAGATGCTTACGAGGCATCTGTTGCGGTAAATACATTATTGCAGAAATATAAGAAGAGTACATTCCTGATTTCTACGCACATAGTCGACTTTGCTACACATTTCCAGAAGGATGGCGATTGTAGCTTTTATTACATGGAATCGGATATATGCGAAGATGAACTTGTATGTTCCCATTGTCTGAAACCGGGAATTTCGGAATCCCGTGTAGGATATTGGATTGTAAAGAAGGAATTGTTTGAAACAATAGATATAAAAGGAAAAGAGTGTGAACTTAAAAAGTAGACGAGTATGGAAAAAGTAATTAGAAGGATTGGACTTGTGGCACATGATGCCATGAAGAAAGATATGATTGAGTGGGTACTCTGGAATTCGAAGCGCTTAATAGGGCATAAGTTCTATTGCACCGGAACAACGGGAACGCTTATCAAGAAAGCGCTGGAAGAAAAACATCCGGATATTGAATGGGATATAACCATCTTGAAATCAGGTCCGTTGGGAGGTGACCAGCAGATTGGCTCACGCATTGTGGAGGGAGAAATAGACTACCTCTTCTTCTTTACCGACCCGATGACTTTGCAACCTCATGATACCGATGTGAAAGCACTGACCCGTTTGGCCGGTGTAGAAAATATCGTGTTCTGCTGCAACCGCTCTACGGCCGACCATATCATTACCAGTCCCTTGTTTATGGATTGTGAATATGAACGTACTCATCCGGACTACACGAACTATACCCATCGTTTTGAGAATAAGGGTATTGTTTCGGAAGCGGTAGAGCAAGTCAATAAACGCAGAAATAGAGCAAAAAAGCAAAATCAATAAAGATAAGTTCCTGTGCCATACTCAAAAAGAGTAGGCATGGGCTTGTTTAGAGATTGTAGCAGTAAGTATAAAATTCCCTTATTTCCCTTTTCTCATTCTATCATGTACTTCCGGATTTTTTAGTACATCATAGAATGAGGCATGAGGTTGAAGTACCCTCAACTCTTAGTCCCTATGCTACTTATATATTGATTTAATGGATACTGTTTTTAGCCTGCATGATTCATAGCGGTGGAGTTAAAGAAGTTGCACTTCATTAGGAGTGAAGGAGTTAGAGACTATACGGCTGTTTTATCAGCGTAAAACTAGCTGCTTTTCCAACTAAGACCATTTATGGGCTGATAACTTCTTTTACTCCTATTAACTTTTGAGTACGAATTATTCAGGTTAGAGACAGTGTGTATTCCTTGTTTCTTAATTGGGGAAATCTGGAATTGAAGAAACTCCCTTTACTACTTATCTGTAAAGAAGAATAGAATTCTACCTGCAACGTTGCATAGCGTAGTAAATAAAGTTTAAGAGCCACATATAGAGTAGTTTATAAAATATAAAAAGTTGTTTTCTTTTGTTTTTAACCCCCTTGTCGTTTGGTTATTTATTGCGATATTCGCATTACTCTCTTATCAATCATTAAATACGAATCATTATGGAATACCCAAGTTATGATGTAAATGTTCCCCAATGGCGGGAAATTACGGTGGGTTCACATCTTCCGGCAGGGCTTGAGCCTCTTGCGGAGATTGCACACAACTTTTGGTGGTCGTGGCACTATGAGGCTTTAGGGCTATATGCCAGTATGGACCCTGAATTATGGGAAGAAACCAAGCAAAATCCGGTGATGCTTCTTGAGCGAATGAACTATGAGAAATTGGAGGAATTGGCTGAGGATAAAGCGTTTCTTGAGCAAATGAACGCTTTATATACTAAATTTAAAGCCTATATGGATGTACAACCGGACCATACGCGCCCGTCTGTGGCTTATTTTAGTATGGAATACGGCTTAAATAAGATTCTTAAAATTTATTCCGGCGGATTAGGCATCCTGGCCGGCGATTATCTGAAAGAAGCGTCGGATAGCCACGTGGATTTATGCGCGGTAGGTCTTCTTTACCGATATGGTTATTTCAGTCAGGCTCTTTCGGTAGACGGACAACAGATAGCCAATTATGAAACGCAAAACTTTGGGCAGCTTCCCATTGAAAAAGTAATCATGCCGGATGGCAAGCAATTGGTGATACATGTTCCTTATGCCGATAGTTTTGTAGTACATGCCAACGTATGGAGAGTAAACGTGGGGCGTGTATCTCTCTATCTGCTCGATACGGATAATGAACTGAACAGCGAATTCGACAGGCCTATTACACATCTTCTTTATGGAGGAGATTGGGAAAACAGATTGAAACAGGAAATCCTGTTAGGCATAGGTGGCATGATGACTTTAAAGGCATTGGGTATAAAAAAAGATGTATACCATTGTAATGAAGGCCATGCTGCATTGATTAATATCCAGCGTCTTTGTGACTATATAGACGAAGGATTGAATTTTGCACAAGCTATGGAGTTGGTACGCGCTTCTTCTTTGTATACCGTACATACTCCGGTACCTGCCGGTCACGATTATTTCGACGAAGCGCTGTTTAGTAAATACATGAGCGGGTATACCCGTAAATTGGGCATTTCGTGGGATAATTTAATGGATTTGGGACGACATAACCCTGGAGATAAAGGAGAACGATTCTGTATGTCGGTTTTTGCCTGCAAAACCAGTCAGGAGGTGAATGGGGTCAGCAAACTGCATAAAACCGTATCGCAGGAGATGTTTGCTTCTATTTGGAAAGGCTATTTTCCTGAAGAAAACCACGTAGGTTACGTTACGAATGGCGTACACTTTCCTACTTGGTGTGCAACGGAATGGAAAAAGCTTTATCTGGAAAATTTTGAGGCAAACTTCGTTTACGACCAGTCGAATGAGAAGATTTGGGAAGGCATCTATGATGTTCCTGATGCGGAAATCTGGGCTACCCGTTTGAAGTTGAAAAGTAAATTGATTGATTATCTCCAGAATAAATGCAAGGAAAATTGGCTCAAGAATCAGATGGACCCGGCCTTGATTGTTTCCATTGTAGAGAAGTTTAATCCGAATGCATTGTTAATAGGTTTCGGACGTCGTTTTGCTACCTATAAAAGAGCTCACCTCTTGTTTACCGACCTCGACCGCCTGTCGCGTATCGTGAACAATCCTACTTATCCGGTACAGTTTATCTTTACAGGAAAAGCGCATCCGAGCGATGGAGCCGGACAGGAGCTTATCAAGCGAATTATTGAAATCTCCCGTCGACCGGAGTTTCTTGGGAAGATTCTCTTTCTGGAGGATTACGATATGGAGTTGGCACGCCGTTTGGTTTCAGGAGTGGATATATGGCTTAATACGCCAACCCGTTTGGCTGAGGCTTCCGGTACTTCCGGTGAAAAGGCCTTGATGAATGGTGTGTTGAATTTCTCGGTATTAGATGGCTGGTGGTACGAAGGTTATCGTGAAGGAGCCGGCTGGGCTTTGCCGGCTGAACAGATGTATCAGAATGCTCAGCATCAGGACCAGTTGGATGCTGTGGCTATTTACTATCTGTTAGAGAATGAGATTCTTCCGTTATATTATTCGTATGGCGATAATACTTTTTCGAAGGGATGGGTACAGTATATCAAGAACTCGATTGCGCACATTGCTCCCCATTTTACGATGAAGAGGCAATTGGACGATTACTACAATAAGTTCTATAATAAATTGGCAAAGCGTTTCCATCTTCTGGCGGAGAACAACTATGCCGTAGCTAAATCTATTGCCGATTGGAAAGAGTCTGTGATGGCTCGGTGGAATTCCATTGAGATTAAATCGATAGAGGTTGGCGAGGGGTTGAACCCGACAATAGAAGCCGGAAAAGAGTACGAACTGACTATTGTTGTGGACGAAAAAGGCTTGGATGACGCTATTGGCCTGGAGTCGGTTGTGACTCATAATGTGAATGGGAACGACCGGATTTATGAGGTGACTCCGCTTTCGCTTGTAAAGAGGGAGGGGAATCTCTACACCTTCCGGGTAACTTCTGCTGTTTTCAATGTCGGTAGTTTTAAACAGGCATTCCGGATGTATCCTAAGAATGATTTATTGCCTAATCGACAGGACTTCTGCTATGTCCGTTGGTTCTGATTCTACCGGAAGCCGGAATCGGATTCAGTTGTCCGTTACTTCATCGGGTAACAGTAGCTTTGATGAAAGAAGAAAAACTGGAAATACAAGCTGATAGAGTCATCTCCTGAGCGGGAAAGAACTTCTTGAGTCTGTGACGAACATTAAAGAAAAAGAAAAAAAAGAAGAAGAATTGAAAGAAATATGTAAGTTTGTAGAAATGTTTAAAACAAAAGCTCTATGAAAAATTTAAAATCAATGATGCTGGGCGTCAGTATGGTAGCTTTATGCAGTTGTGCGCCTTCGAATCCTACACAGACGGCACAACAAGTGGAACAAAAGTCGGATAGTGCGATAGTGATAGAAAACATTATGTCGCGGCGTAGTATCCGTAAGTACAAACCACAGCCCGTAGAACGGGAGAAAATGGCTGTTATTACCGAATGCGGAATTAACGCGCCCAACGGACAGAATAAGCAATCGTGGGAAGTGCGCGTGGTCAGCAGCCCGGAGTTTCTGAACGGCATTACGGAAGTCTATAAGAAAGAGAATCCCAAAGCTGCGGAAGACCCGAACTTTAAGAATATGTTCCGTAATGCGCCGACTGTAGTGTTTATAGCAAACGACCCGAGCTATGACCTTTCTAAAATAGATTGCGGATTGATGGGTGAAAACATGATTCTTTCTGCTTGGTCGATGGGTATCGGCTCTGTTTGTTTGGGAAGCCCCGTACGTTTCATGAATACGGTTCCCGGTGCAAAGGAGTATCTCAAGAAATTGGGATTTAGCGAAGGATATGAATTGCTTTATTGCATTGCCTTTGGCTATCCTGATGAAGCTCCGGCTGCGAAACCTCGTGATACTTCGAAAGTGAAGTTTATTGATTAACACGAGCTATAAATTATAAAGGGCAGATGATGCGGCAAATTGATTGGAAAAGAATATCCGCTTTTGTAAAAAGCATATTACTTGGTCTAATTGTTTGCAGCATCATCTGTTTTATTGCGATGCAAATTTGGGATAATAATAAGAACATGACGAAGGCTGATAAATTTATATGGAATATACAGTGGGCTGGTTCTGATTTTGATAAGACAGACCAAAAAGGAGAGATTCATTGTGCTGCCTTTATAAAAGAATTTGAGGCTTTTCCTTGGATGGAACAGATAGAGAAAGCGAACCGGTATGAAGATAAATCATCTCCAACTATTTCTGTGCAGGATTTGAAGACAGGAAAAGATTTCTGGATTTCCATGTCAGGTGATAGAAATGAATATGGCTATATAATAGGGTATATTTATCCTAAAGAGAAGAAAACCTTTTTTGGACTTGGAAAGTCTAAAACGGTTAGGTGGTGTGAAATGTATCTTACTGAAGAAACTCCCATAGTGAAAGAGTTGATTACGCTATTCTTCGATAGAAATTATATGGCGCTTGAGTCTCGGGTGAGGCGTTTGAAGATGTTCGATGAGATGGAAGCGCTGGATTTAGCTTATAAACCCTGATGTTTGATTTTTTCTTATAATGCTTCTTTAACCTTTATAAAGGTAGTTGTTATCACACAAAGTTTTCTTATTTTTGCCGTATAACTCTAACATATATAATCTAATCATTTATGAAAAACATTCAAACAGCAATCTTTTTGTGTCTGTTTCCATTGCTATGGGGAGCTTGTTGTACAAAGCCGGTTTCAACCGAAACGGAGTGTGGAGAATGGGCTAAAGTGCCTGCTATTTTGCAAAACATTGTGCCTCCTGTATTTCCCGATACGGTATATAATGTGATGAATTACGGAGCGAAGAACGACACGACTTTCGATAGCCGACCGGCTATTCTGGAGGCAATTAATCTTTGTAATGCCAATGGCGGTGGAACAGTGTTAGTTCCTGCCGGCAATTATTTTATAAAAGGGAGCATTCATTTGAAGAGTAATGTCAACCTTTGCATTGACGAGGGCGCGCGGCTGGAATTTTCTACCGAACCTTCCGATTATTTACCTATGGTACTTACTAAATGGGAAGGAACCGAATGCTTCAACTATTCACCTTTTATTTATGCTTATCAATGTAACAATGTAGCGCTCACCGGTAAAGGAACTCTCGATGGTAATGGCGCTGCCACGTTCAATGGCTGGCATGCAAAACAGGGCCCTGCCATGAATGCCCTTCGTCAGATGGGTATCGATTCCATCCCGGTGTATAAACGGGTATTTGGAGAAGGACACTATCTGCGTCCTTGTATGATTCAGTTTTATGGTTGCAAGCGGGTGTTGGTGGAAGACGTGAAAATCTATGATTCTCCGTTCTGGATTATCCATCCGGTATTTTGCGATAATGTAACGGTTCGTAATGTCTATATCGACAGCAATAATTATAATAATGATGGTTGCGACCCTGAATCGTCTACCAATGTGTTGATTGAAGGCATGGATTTTAATGTGGGCGATGATGGCATTGCTATCAAGTCAGGCCGCGACCAGGACGGTTGGCGTATCGGTCAGGCTACGGAGAATGTGATTATTCGTGATTGTCATTTTGCACGTTGGGCCATTACTATCGGCAGTGAAATGTCCGGCGGTGTACGGAATATTTATATTGAGGATTGTAAGATAGACAGTTGTCGCAACGGTATTTATTTCAAGTCGAACCTCGACCGTGGCGGTTATTTCGAGAACCTGAACATGCGTCGTATTGAAGCTGATGTTTGTTTGTGGGCTGTAGTGAATTTCCGTACCGACTATCATGGTTACCGGGGAGGCAACTATCCTACCAAGTTCCGTCATATCACCATTGAAGACGTCACTTGCAATCGGGTGGATAGCGTGGCGTTAATGGCTAACGGTATACCCGAAGCCAAACTTTATGATATCACATTACGCAATATCAAAGTGAAGAAAGCGCCTAAAGCTATGCAGATGGAGAATGTGGTGGATTTGAAACTGGAAAATGTGGAAGTCAATGGTGAACAGGTAACGCAACCATGACGTAAGGATATAAAAAAGGAGTACCGCTGTACTCCAACCTTTGTTAACCTTAAATCTAATACTATGAAAAACACATTGCAAATGTGTGATTTTATTCGGCAATTGCCAACATTATGCACGTAAAAAGAACTATTTAGCCTCTTTTTATTGATGTATATCAAGAGATGTAGGATTATAAGGATGAGCTAAAACGTCTTTGTCGAGGAAACTATTGTTGGCAAGGGTATCCTTCTGCAAAGAATTAGCAGTTAATTTATTTATTCTTTGAGTGATTCTTTATATATTTTTATAACTTTGTCTCGATTTAAATATAAAAGGAAAGAGGAATGCCGAATCGTGCAGCATGGGAGAGAGAGTTTGAGGAGTTGTTCAAGGCGAACTATTCCCGTCTCTTTTATTGTGCGCTCGATTTGGTGGAAGACACCGAGGCTGCCAAGGATATTGTCAGCGAACTGTTTGGTGATTTATGGAATCAGTACGAGCGCTTGCGCGGAGAGCGGATTGAAGCCTATCTTTATCGCGCGGTGCGGAACCGGAGTGTGAATTACTTACGGCATAAAGCGGTGGAAACACAATATCAGCAGTTGTTCCTGTTGATAAAGGAAACGACTGTAGAAGAGGATGAACTGGCACATGAGGAGAATCTGAAACTGATTGATAAAGTGATGGACGGTTTTACGCCCCAGACCCGTTTTATCTTTGAACAATGCTATTTTGAAGGAAAAACCTATCAGGAACTCGCTTCTTTGATGAATATCAGTGTAAGTGCCGTGCACAAGCACATGAACAAAGCTTTTGCGGCCTTCCGAAAAGCGTTCTTAGGGAAAAAAGAGAAGCAGGAGAGGTAGCCGATTGAGGAGGATAGTTGTTTATATATAGTAGATGAAAGAAAATCAGCATATAGAAGATGGGTGGCCGGAACAGGAACAAATTCTGAAAGAGAAGGCAGACAAACCGGACCTGGCGGAGATGATGAACCATCCCTGGCAGCATTCGGAAGAGGAGTTGTGTGCTTTCTTTGACAATCCGGAAAGCATGGAAGACTGTCGATATGCCTTGCTTGCCCGTATGGCTGATAAACGGAAGAAAGTTGCCCATCCCGATGTGGAGCAGGCATGGAAATCTTTCGCCTCTCATCTTGAAAAGCCGACTTCCGGCAGGAAGGGCATTCCTTGGCGTATGTGGGGCGCCGCATTAGCGGGTGCGGTAGCCATGCTGGCAGGCATCTTGCTGTACAACTATCTCCAGGGCCGCTTCTCTTCGGTGGAAGGAACGGAACCGGTGGTAGCCATGGTTTACGATGAAACCCCTCAGCATATCACGTTGCAAGATGACGAGGTACTCGTTGATTTATCCCGCAAAGATTCCCTCTCATTCAGAGTCTTGGAGAAAACGGCCGCGGAGAGAGTCGCCTCTTCTGTGACAACCCGTCCTCCGAAGATGCAGAAACTCTCCACACCGCGCGGTATGGATTTCAAGGTCATTCTTCCCGATGGTTCCGAAGTGTGGCTCAATGCGGAAAGCACCATTGAATTCCCGGCGACTTTCTTTGGAAACGAACGTCTGGTGTTGCTCAAGGGGGAAGCCTACTTTAAGGTGGTCCGTAACGAGGAGTGCCCGTTCATTGTCACTTCCGACCGGATGAAAGTGCGTGTGCTCGGTACGGAATTCAACTTCAAGAGCTATACTTCCGAAACGTCCCATGTCTCATTGGTAAAAGGTTCGGTAGAGGTGTCGCGCGTGGATACCGGCCAATCGGATGTGACGCTGAAGCCCGGACAGGACGCTTGGCGCGATGAGGCCGGGGAGATTCATGTGCGAGAGGTGGATACGTTTGCCGTCACGCAGTGGGTCTGCGGATTTTTTTATTTCGACAACCAGCCTTTGGTGGAAATTCTTCGCGAGCTGGGACGTTGGTATAATCTGGGTGTCGTTTTCCGCAACACGGCCAGCATGCATTACAAGATGCACTTCAGCGTATCCCGTAATGAAGAAATCGGAGAAGCTGTTGAGAACCTCAATCGCCTGCGCAAGGTCCGTGTTCGCATTGAAGGGACGGATATCGTGGTGTACTGATTTCAGGTATGCACGCATATCGGGTTTCCCGTCCTCTTTTTTTCTCCTGGAGTTTACAAATCCGCTTCCATGCTTCCACTTTTGCTAAATGTGACTTGTGTGCCAGTTACTTAAGAGTGGTGGAAGCACGTCTTTTGAGGTGAAAGTAGACTGTTTGTTTCCACTCCTACTTTATCAGTCAGTCTATCCTTATGCTATGTTGCTTGCGTGTGAGGAAGCTCTATTTGTGCCAACACCTGTGTCACACTTGTGCCAACGTATTGGCACAAACCGCGATAAAAGTGGAGCATGACATGCCTCCGCCACGTATGAGTGATCCTTGGGGAAGTTAGGTGGACGAATCTGGATTCATTTGTCATTTTTTTCACTCTTAGGGGTATCCGAATAGCAGTATGAAGTGTTTTTATATAAAACGCAATAGAATTTGAGTGTAATCATTAAAAAAACAATTCACTATGCGATGTGTGATTAAAAAGAGAGAAAGGAACAGGAAAGCTTGGGCCTTATTGCTGCTCGGTTGCCTGTTTTCGTTGAATGCAGCTGTTGCCCAACCCAGTGATGGCAAAAAAGTGACCTATCAATGCGAGAATGCCAAACTATCTACTGCTTTGCGGCAGGTGGAACGTTTGTCGGAGTACTACAGAATTCAGTTTGCCTACGAGGATGTGGAGCCTTATAAAGTGACCGTCCGCCTGAAAGAGGCGACGCTGGAGAAGGCTATGTTCGAACTGCTGAAAGGCACGAAGTTACGGCATGAAGTGAACGGACGCTTTGTGCAAGTATTTACCGTAAAGAGTTATTCGGCAAAAGGAACAGTCCGGGGAGTTATCCGTGATGCGGGCGGCGAATCATTGGTAGGTGTGGCTGTCCGTAACAAAGCCGACAACAAAGGGACGGTGACGGATTTGGACGGAAACTTCACTCTGCCCGTCACGGCGGATGAGGTGACTCTGACCATTACCTATGTGGGTAAGAAACCCTTGACGTATAAGGCCAAGAACGGAGCCATTCTTCAATTGATGCTGGAAGACGATGCCAAAGTGATGAGCGACGTAGTGGTGACGGGGTATCAACAGTTAGACCGTCGGCAATTGACTAGCGCCGTGACTTCTGTCAGCATGGAAGACTTGCGCGTGCCGGGCATGACGAATCTGGCCCAAATGTTGGAAGGAAAGATTCCCGATATGGTAGTGACCCATAACAGCGGTGAAATCAATGCCACTCCCCGTCTGCGTATCCGTGGAACCTCCACTATCATCGGTAACCGAGAACCGCTGTGGGTGGTAGACGGTATCATTGTGAACGATCCGGTAAACCTTTCGCCCGATGTGTTGAACGACCCCGACTACGTAAACCGTATCGGTAACGCTATTTCCGGATTGAACCCGCAAGACATTGAGCGGTTGGATGTGCTGAAAGATGCCGCCGCGACAGCCCTTTACGGTACGCGGGCTGCAAACGGCGTGATTGTGGTAACCACGAAGAAAGGACGTGCCGGCAAGCCGGTTGTCTCCTATTCGGCCACGGGTACCTTCCGGCAGCGCCCTCGCTATACGGATGACAAAATCAATCTGATGAACTCGAAAGAGCGGATTCAATTCTCCCAGGATTTGGTTGATATACATTATCGTTATCCTTCCGGCATGCCTTTGGTTGGTTATGAGTATGCCCTTCAGAAACTTTATAATGGGCAAAGTACTGAAGAACAATTTCAGACAGAGGTGGGACGATTGCAAACGCTAAATACCGATTGGTTTCATATTCTTACCCATGATTCTTTCTCGCAGGATCATAATGTAAATATATCCGGAGGATCGGATAAAATACGATATTATGCTTCGTTGGGATATACGGATGAAGATGATGTGATAAATAATACCACGAATAAGCGTTATACAGCAACGGGAAAGATGGATATAACGTTGTCGGATAAGTTGCAGTTAGCTTTTAATATGAATGGTTATCTTCAGGATAAGAAATATGCGCAGAACGAGAATAATCCTATAAACTACGCATACAATACAAGCCGTGCCATTCCTGCATATAATGAGGATGGAACCTATGCGTCGTATCAGAAATACTCAGGAAATGGTATGGACGGCTATTTTAATTATAGTATCTTGAACGAACTGGATAACAGTTTCCAGAAACAAACCACGTCCGGCTTCACGGCAACAGCCAACTTGCGTTACAATGCAGCGGATTGGTTGTTTGTGAGTGCCATATTCTCAGCTTCCACATCGAATGCTGATTTGGAAGGATATTGGGGTGAGAAAACATTTTATGTAACCAAATTAAGGAAAAGTGAATATGGAGAGGTGCCCCCCGTTGAACGGAGTGAGTTGCCGTATGGCGGAGAACTGTCAAAGCAAACCACCAGAAACAAAAGTTATACAGCCCGTTTGCAGGCTAATATAAATAAGTACTTGGACGAGAATAAGCTGCATTACTTGAATATCGCTGTGGGTACAGAAGCAAATTCAAACAGGTACGAGGCTTATTCGAACATCGAACGTGGCTATTATCTGGATCGGGGAAAATCATTTGTGGCCGATTTGTCATCCAATTATGCGAGCTATGCAAGTTGGCTTCTTTCCAATGTCCCGACAGTAACGGATTCACGTACGAATTTATTGTCGGCTTATGCAACAGTATCATATAGCTATGGCGATTATTTTACATTGAATGGCAACACCCGTTATGATGGGTCTAATAAATTTGGCTCTCGGAGTAATGAGAAACTGCTTCCTGTCTGGTCTATTTCCGGAATGATGAATCTGGAACAGTTCCTCAATTTGAAAGAGAGGTTCTCATCATTGGACGCGTTAACTTTGAAAGCTTCGTATGGTGAACAAGGGAACATGCTTGATGGACAAACTTCCGAACTGGTCATCAAGAAAGGGTCGATGAGTGGTTATTATGATGAGTTCTATTCCACCACAAAGTATTTCGCTAACCCGGATTTGAAATGGGAAAAGACTCGCTCGAGTAATATAGCGTTAGAAACTTCATTGTTCAGAGGACGTTTGATGTTGGGCGTGGAGTATTATCATAAGAAAACAATTGATGCCTTCATGGATAAAAAGATTGCGGATGTAAATGGCTTCTCTTCTTATACGGTGAACTCCGGTATCATTGTGAATAAGGGATATAATTTTAATGTAACCGTCGTACCGGTGAAAGTGAAAGATTTCAGGTGGGTATTTTCCGGCTCATTATCGAAGATTATGAATGAAATGAAAACTGCTCCCGGAACCGAAATGTATGATTTGGATTCATTCCTGAACGGAACAGCTGTGGTGAAAGGACAACCATTGGGAACCTTCTGGTCTTATCGTTTTCTGGGCTTGAGCCCATTGGATGGCGGCCCTCTCTTTGATGACTGGGAAGAGCGAAAAAGTGAATTGGCAACGATGGACAAATATACAGCTTATACAAGTGTTTTAGTTCCATCGGGAAAACGGGAACCGGATCTCACAGGTAGTATTAATAATACATTTACTTATAAAGCATGGCGTTTGAATGTAGGATTATATTATAGCTTAGGAGCACAGACTCGCTTATTCCGATTATTTAAGAACCTTATAGGTGGATATTCTTCAGAAATGAACATGAATCGTGATTTATTGTCTGCATGGAGAAAACCAGGCGATGAATTGTCCACAAATATTCCGGCCATTATGGGACCTGCTTCCAATGGATACTATAATTACAATTGGCATTGGAGTGATGATACTTCTTATACTGGAGCTAAATTTTCAGGAGATTCTTGGGAGATGTACGATTATTCGGATTTGAGGGTGGTGAGTGCTGATTATTTGAAAATACAGAGTGTGTTTTTAACTTATGAACTGCCCAAACGCTGGTTGGATATGTGTGGATTGCAGCGTTTGGCCATTACACTGGGAACAACGAACTTGTATACGTTCTGTAATAGTAAGCTGAAAGGGCAGACACCTACTCAGGGTGGATTTAGTGAGGTTCAATTGTCTGATACACCAACTTATACATTGGGGCTGACTCTTGATTTCTAATTTAATTAATTCTAAAAAATAGAAAGACATGAAGTATTTACAATACATTGTTGTTGCGATTTGTTTGATAACCTCTTCTTGTTCGGACTTTCTTGAAGAGTATTCGCAAGATACCTATTATGTGACATCCTATCAGGATTTGGATGAACTTTTGATTGGTGACTGTTACTTGCCTGTACACCAAGCAAGTTATCTTTATCAAACTTCTGATCCCGGTTTCTTTATCCACTTTCTGGGAGATGAGATTGAAGAACAAAATGATGGAACCGCCAGACCCTATACAGGAGATAAACCTAAAGTTTTTGGCTATTATACATGGCAAGAACGAGGTGGACAGACTCCTACCTATACGGGGTATGTGACAGAGAATGATACATGGACCGAGATTTATCGTTTAATTAATGTTGCGAATAATATTATAGAGAGTGTGGATAAGGTTCCTCAACAGTTGGCGGAAGAGAAGCTGGCCGTTACCCGTATAAATGGGGAGGCTCGTTTTATACGTGGCGCTTATTATTTTTGGTTGGTGAATCTTTACGGAAAGCCGTATGTAAGTACTACAGCCACTACTGACTTGGGCGTTCCTATTAAGACAATCTCAAAGGTAAATGACATTGTTTACCAGCGTAATACAGTGCAAGAGGTTTATAACCTTGTTTTATCGGATTTGACACAAGCGGAACGATGCTTGTCGCAGACCGGAAAAGCTAAGTCTATTTATAGAGCAGATAGTATAGCGGTACAATTATTGTTGAGTAGGGTTTATTTATACATGCAAAATTGGGAGATGGCAGCGAAGTATGCAGATAAGGTATTGGCTTCCAAACCACAATTAGTAAATATGAATAAGTTGGAGGGCTCATTCCTTACCAAAAACTCAGTAGAGAATATCTTCTCAATGGGGGGAATGGAGACTCCTTGCTACATGAACTATTATTATGACTGTTTCAGGGTGTCGAGAGATTTGTTCGACAGCTATGAAGAGGAGGACTTGCGGAAACAATTATGGTGGTGGACTTATAATGATTTCGTTGGAGTGATGAAGACACCTAGCGGTTCTAACTATGAGGGACATGATGATCCTACGGATGCGGATTTTTATTATTATAATTATATGGATGGGCAGAGAGGTGAACAGTCGGAGGTGTCGGATAAGTTCCTTTATCGGACAGCTGAAGCTTATCTGACAAAAGCAGAGGCAGAGGCCTATTTGGAGAATGAACCGGCTGCTCGTAGTGCATTGAACGCCTTACGTCAGAATCGATATAAAGAGGGCGCGGACTATGAAGTAAATGCAACCGGCGAAGATTTAGTGAAAGCAATTCGTGAAGAACGGCGAAAAGAGTTGGCTTTGGAAGGACACCGCTGGTTCGATTTACGCCGTTATGGGGTTTGTGAGAAATATCCACAATCAAAGAGAATCGTGCATGATTATACTTACTACGTGGACGATTATGGTTATGAAATGAAAGAACGTCATCGTTTCGTACTGGAAGAAAAAGATCCGGCCTATACATTGGCTATCCCTTATGAAGTGTTGGATTATAATATTGGAATGCCTAATAATGAACGGCCGGTAAGAAGTTATACACTCGTGCCAATAAACTAATAGTAAGTAACAATGAAAAATATATTGATATTTTTAAGCATCGTATGCTTGTTGGGTGTAGGTGCTTGTAGTGAAGAAGATGCGTTGATAGCAGAATATGATAACCGGTATTCTAATTATCTGCCCAATGAATCTGCAACAGACGAGATTTCCATGCTGAGACGCCAGTTTTATGAACAGGAAAAAAGCTATCTGCTTTTTACTGATACGATTCAGTATAAGCCTTTAGGGGTAGACAGGTATGGTACTATGCAATATTTTGTGGAAACCATTGATATAGAATATAATGTGGGCTCTTCTTCCTCTTCGGTCTATACATACTCTTATGAGTATCTGACATCGGTAGAGGAGAAAAAGGCTGCCGCCGCCTTTATGAAAGAGTTTCTATTATCTCATCTTTCATCGACTTTGCGCCCTTATTCCTGGTTTGTAACGAAGAACATTACTCAATCTAATTTTATGGGAGATAGTAATCCTGAAATTGTGACTGGAGAACGCTGTTTTGCCATAGCCGTGGGGGATGGAATTGCAGAATATACAGATGCGGAGAAAGAGGCTCTGGGGATGAAGATACTTCAATCGGCAGTGGGGGTAATTCTTTCAAAAAAAGAAAGTGAAATGGAACCTTTTTTTGCTGTATGTGATGGTAGTTATGAACAATATTTTGACTCGGATTATACAGAGGAAGGAAATATGGAATCGCTTCTGCAAGCAGGCTTCTTGTGTAAAGGTTTATTTTGGAATGTGTATGAGGCTTTTGGGCTTTATCCAAATAAGTCAAGAGATTTGAATTCTTATACAAGTCTGTTGTTGGGAACTCCGGAAGAAGAAGTGATTGTTAAGTATAGTAATTATCCGTTGGTTATGGAGAAATATTATATTTTAAAAGATTTAATTGAAAAAGTTGGATATATATATTAATAAAGTTATGATGGGATTCTATAGAATAATAATATGTTTATCCTTGATTGTGACAGGGATAAGTTGCAGCGATGAAGAATCGGTTTCTCAGGTTGTTCCTGAAACCACAGGCTCTTTTGTGGATGCAAGGGATGGTTATGAGTATCATTGGGTGCGTATAGGTGGACTGGATTGGACGACGGAAAACTCGCATTATTATACAGATGATTTGACATGTTATATTTATCAACCTTATAATTATGGGCAGAGCGTAGATTATACGGAATTATATTTTGAGCAATATGGTTATTTGTATTCTCTGTCTGGAGCTTTAGCTGCTGTGCCTGAGGGGTGGCGTTTGCCGACAGATGAGGATTGGAAGAAACTGGAAATGGCTTTAGGCCTTTCTTCTAAAGAAACAGAAGCATTAGATTGGAGGGGCGCTTTTGCTGGAGAATTGATGATGCAAAAGAATGAAGGCACTATGTTGAATATGCAGTTGGGCGGATATAAAATAATGCGAACGACAGGTGGAGATGAAGGTAGCCATCTTTTAGGTTCATCTGGTTTTTATTGGACATCCACACGAAACGAGTCCAAAGACGGAGAATATTATTATTTCCGCAAACTCTTTTATAACTCTCCGCAAGTGTTCCGCCAAAGCATGGAACCGGATAAGAATATGTTGAGCGTGCGGTTTGTGCGTGATGCGCAGTAAGATTTTTAAAAAGAAAATGGATGGTAAGTCCTGTTCTCATACGGGTACAAGGCTTGCATCGCTTAAAAAGTAAATACAATGAAAAGATTCTCTCTCTTGCTGTTGTGTAGCCTCTTCTTGTGTCTGCTCTGTGTGCAGGCACAAGAAAGGGGTTTTGTGTTGAAAGGTTGCTTGCTCGGAGCCAAAGACGGGATTACCGTAGCGCTGATGGCGGAAGAAGACAGTCTATTTAAAGTCCTTGCAGAAACAAAAATGAAAGGGGACTGCTTTGAGTTGCGGGGTGAAGTGAAACATCCTATTTTGTGTACCCTGACCACCAATAATTTGGATCTCGTCACCGCGAACGGCTGGCCGACGGACTCCATTTACTGGACCTATACTTCTGTATTCGTTGAGAATGTGCCGATGAAGCTGGAAACTCGCCGATATAAGGATGTCCCTTCCGATTGGAGCGCAACTCCTGATTTTAAGATTGTCGGTGGGGAAGTGCAAGCAGATTACACCGAGTTGGGACGCATGCGTTACGAAGCAGCAAAAGGAAACATCGAAAATCTCGGAGGCGTGGAGGACGCACTGATATGGAAATTTATCCTCTCCCATCCTCGTTCGGTCGTATCGGCCTATTATGCTAATCATATTCTGGAGAGGGGATATAATCTGACTGCCGAACAAGTGTCGCAGTTGGAAAAGGCTATTGTGGACGTGCCGGCTGACAAGGCGCGTTTCGAACTGTTCAAGGAGCGGATTGAATATGCCAAACACACTACCGTGGGAGCGGAGTTGGTAGATTTGGAGATGACTGATACGAAAGGAAAGGTGATACGTTTAGCGGAAATCGTGCCGAAAGGTAAGTTTGTGCTGGTAGACTTTTGGGCTTCATGGTGCGGCATGTGTCTGGCTGCCATGCCGGACATTCGCAAATTAGAGAAGCAATATCAAGGGGACTTCGTGGTAATTCCCGTTTCATGCGACTTGAAGCCGGAGGCATGGCGAAATGCAATGAAGAAACACAATATGCCGGAGCCACAGTATATATTGACCAAACAGGGATATGATGACTTCTTTCATAAATATCAGGTAGGAAACGGAGTGCCTTATTATACGCTGATTGCTCCGGATGGCAAGGTGATGAAAGCGCCTTCCGGCACGGAGGAGATAGCGACTGTGATGGAACACTACTGCAAATAATTAAAAGGAAGAACCATGAAGAAACTATGTATATGGTTAGGAAGTCTCTTTCCTTTGTTCGGATGGGCTCAGACTTCCGGTGAGGCCAACCTGAGTGTCTCGCTACAGGGATTTGCCAAGCAACCTGTGGTTATTGTTGACCGCATGTCGGATAGTGTATTGCCGGACACGCTTGCCCCGTCGGACAATGGAGCATATGCTGTGCGGTATGCTTTGCAGAAACCGATGGATGCATTTCTGCATGTGATGGACGGAGAGGAGAATTACTCATACTGCTTGTATTTAACTCCTGGAAATTCATTGGTGGTGAGCATCAATTCCACAAACGGAAAACTGGAGACTTCTTTCAGAGGGGATACGGGCAAGGAGAGCGCGTATGAAAACTTACGTTGGGAGATGTGTACGTTGTCCTCCGCCTTCTCGGAAGAGGCTTGGATGAAGCTGGCAGATTTCAGGGCTTGCAGGCAATACGTGGAAACACAGCAGCAAAGGATGAAGAAGGCGTTGCAGGAAGTGAAAGACACGCTTTACATTGCGGCGGGCATGAAGACGTTGCGGGAGGAAGTACCGGGATATTATTTTCAGTATGCCGTCACCCGGCAGAAGAGCGGGGCAAAGATGGAAAACGATGCGGACTTTATGGATTTTGTGAAACAGATAGATGTAAACGATACCACTCAGTTGGCTCTGACTTCTCATTACTTGGATTGGTATGTGGTAGCCTTTCCCGATACTGACGGTATGCCGGATGCAGCAGCCAAATTGCGGTATGCGGAGACGTTGGTGAAGAATCAAACCGTGCGTAATGCATTGGCTGACGAGGCGTTGACTATGATTGCGTTAGGAAGGATGTTCGGAGCGGATATGTCGTCTTTCTCAATGCCTATATACAAAGAGTTTCTGAAGCTGTCGACTAATGATACTTTGTGTGCGAGCATTCGAACAGAACTCCGAACCATGGAAAATCAAGAAGTCGGAGCGGAAGCGGTGGACTTGAAAATGTATGATGCACAAGGAAAATCCTGTTCGTTGAAAGACATTGTAGGAGGAGGAAAATACACCTACATTGATTTCTGGGCTACTTGGTGCGGTCCTTGCTGTAAGGAAATTCCTTTCTTAGAGAAATTGGTATCCCGATACAAAGGAAATTCCAGACTTCGTTTTGTAAGTATCTCGGTGGATGAGAACAAGGAGGCCTGGCTGAAGAAGTTGGCGGCCGACAAACCGGCGTGGGCGCAGTATAATATTCCCAAGGCAGAACAAAATGCTTGCAACGAGGCTTACGGTATCAGTGGAATACCTCGTTTCATGGTGTTCGATAAACAGGGAAAGATGTTGGTGGCTTCGGCTAAACGTCCGTCTGATGAAGAGATAAAAACGTTTTTCGATTCACTGAAATAGAGGTTCAACCTTAATTATATAATAGTTTAATAAAAGAATACAATGAAGAAAAGAAGTACGATTTGGATAGCGGGATGTGTGGTTTTATGTTGTGCTTGCCAACAGCAGCCCGGCTATAGGATAAGCGGGACGATAGAGGGAGCAAAGGACGGCGATACCGTGAAGTTGGTGACCTATACCGAAGATTGGAGAGTGTCCGTTTTACAGGAAACTTTGGTAAAGGACGGCCAGTTTGCTCTTACCGGGCGGAAAGATACTGCGGCGTTTTATTACTTGTCCTGCGTTGGTGCGGGGCAACCATTAGGCTCGGTGGAATTTGTGTTGGAAAATGGCGATATCAAGATTCATACTAAGCTCAACTCCTTTGATTATGATATCAAGGGAACGCCGGTTAACGAGGCTTGGAGTATCTTCCATAATGAAAATGAACATCTGTGTGGTGAAAGTTTGGATTTGTATCGTGCTTTGCAGGATTCCACTTTGTCCGAAGAGGTGAGGGCGCAGAAGCAGGCAGAAATGGAAGCCAGCGATAAAAAGTTGAATGCGTATCGTTTGCTGTTCTGCAAGGAACATATCGGGGATATTGCCGGGGCTTATGCTTTAGCAAGGTATTATAAAGATTTCGAGCCGGAGGTAGTAGCGGAATTGGTGGCTCAGATTCCGGAGATCTGCACGATGAAAGAGGTGCTGGCTTTGAAAGAGGAGATAGCCAATAAGCAGAAGACGGCGATTGGTCGGGCTTTCTTGGATTTTTCCATGACAACGCCGGAAGGGAAAAACTTGAGTGTGAGTGCGGTAGCCAAGGATGCAAAGGTGACGATGATAGATTTCTGGGCGAGCTGGTGTGGCCCGTGTAGGGCAGAAATGCCTTATGTAAAAGCCGCTTATGAAAAATTTAACGATAAAGGTTTTGAGGTTATCGGCGTGTCGCTGGATAACAGTGTGGATGCATGGAAGAAGGCAATAGCGGATTTGGAGCTCCCTTGGCCGCAGATGTCCGACCTGAAAGGATGGGATTGTGCAGGGGCTGTGCTTTATGGAGTGAAAGCGATTCCGGCAACTATTCTGATACAGGACGGAAAGATTATAGCACGGGATTTGCGGGAAGAAGCTCTCGCCGAGAAGTTGGCTGAGATTTTAAAATAAGGAGACTGCTTGCAAATTCATGCCCGTTTTAAAGAGTCGCTATAACTATCCGGAATCAGCGGGGAGGCCATTTATTAGGATAAGTAATGTGGCTCTCGTGTTTATTAAGAATAGGTAAATATAGACATAAATAGTGTTTTTTTGCAGAGTAAAGGGGGTTGTCCGATTTCTTTGGACAGCCCCCTTACCTTAATTATATATAGGTGAACTTTTTAGCTGCGGTTGGCACGTTTGCGTTCATTCTCGTCCAGAATGATTTTACGCATACGCATGCTCTTCGGAGTGACCTCTACATATTCGTCTTCTTTAATATATTCCAACGCCTCTTCCAAAGAGAAGACGATGGGCGGAATGATGCGGGCTTTGTCGTCAGAACCGGAAGCACGCATGTTGGTCAGTTTCTTGCTCTTGGTCACGTTCACCACCAAGTCGTTTTCGTGGACATGCTCGCCTACTACCTGTCCGGCATACACTTCATCTTGCGGATAAATAAAGAATTTACCTCTGTCCTGTAGCTTGTCTATAGCGTAAGCGAAAGCTGTTCCGCCTTCCATGGCAATGATGGAGCCGTTGGTACGGCGGTCTATTTCGCCTTTGTACGGCTGGTATTCTTTAAAGCGGTGTGCCATGATGGCTTCTCCTTGTGAGGCAGTCAGTACGTTAGTACGCAGACCGATGATGCCTCGCGAAGGAATATTGAACTCAATGTTCACCCGGTCGCCCTGCGTTTCCATAGAAGCCATTTCTCCTTTACGGCGTGTTACCATATCAATCATCTTGCTGGAGAATTCTTCGGGTACGCTGATGGTGAGTTCCTCAATCGGTTCGCACCGTACACCGTCTATCTCTTTGAAAATTACTTGCGGCTGGCCTACTTGCAACTCGTATCCTTCGCGGCGCATGGTTTCAATCAATACCGAGAGATGTAATACACCACGTCCTGATACCACCCATTTGCCGTCTTCTTCACTTTTACGTACACGCAGTGCCAGATTTTTGTCCAGCTCTTTAGTCAGACGTTCCTGTATATGGCGTGAAGTGACATATTTGCCTTCTTTGCCGAAGAACGGAGAATCGTTGATGGCGAACAACATGCTCATGGTAGGTTCATCTATGGCGATAGGTGGAAGTGGCTCCGGATTATCGAAGTCGCAAATGGTGTCGCCAATCTCGAAACCTTCGATGCCTACAATGGCGCAGATGTCTCCGGAAGATACGGAATTGGTTTTCTTACGTCCTAATCCTTCGAATGTATGGAGTTCTTTGATTTTAGTTTTTACCTGGCTGCCATCGCGGTGTGCTAGGGTCACGTTCATCCCTTCGGTGAGTGTACCGCGGTGTACGCGTCCCACTGCAATACGTCCGGTGTAGGACGAGAAGTCGAGTGATGTAATAAGCATCTGCGGGGTGCCTTCGAGTTGTTTCGGTGCCGGAATGTATTTTACGATAGCGTCCAGCAACGGGGTGATGGTGTCGGTTGGAGTCTTCCAGTCTTCGCCCATCCAGTTGTTTTTGGCCGAACCGTAGAGCACGGGGAAGTCCAGCTGGTCTTCTGTGGCGTTGAGGCTGAACATCAGGTCGAATACCATTTCGTACACCTCCTCCGGACGACAATTGGGTTTATCCACCTTGTTTACTACAACGATAGGTTTCAATCCGATTTGCAATGCTTTTTGAAGTACGAAACGCGTTTGCGGCATCGGTCCTTCGAAAGCATCTACTAACAGGATGCATCCGTCGGCCATGTTCAACACACGTTCTACCTCACCGCCGAAGTCGGCGTGTCCCGGAGTATCGATAATATTAATTTTAGTATCTTTGTAATTGATGGAAACGTTTTTCGAAAGAATCGTTATCCCTCGTTCGCGTTCCAAATCATTGTTATCCAAAACCAATTCTCCATTTGTCTGGTCATTCCGGAACAGATGTCCGGCCAGCATCATCTTGTCGACAAGTGTTGTTTTTCCATGGTCGACGTGTGCGATGATTGCGATGTTTCTAATATTCTGCATACTATACCTATAATTTGGGGGCAAAGTTACAATAAAATATTTGAAAAATCATTGTGTATCAAAAAAGAATATCTATCTTTGCAGCCGCTAAAGAAAGTTTAATATACAAATTAATTAAAAAACGTATGTATTTAGATCCAGCAAAAAAGAAAGAAATCTTTGGACAATACGGAAAGTCTAACACTGATACTGGCTCACCTGAGGCTCAGATAGCATTGTTCTCATACCGTATCTCCCATTTGACGGAGCACCTGAAAGTGAACCGTAAAGATTATAGCACAGAAAGAGCTTTAACTACATTGGTAGGAAAACGCCGCGCGTTGTTGAACTACCTGAAAGACCGTGATATCGAAAGATATCGTGCGATTGTAAAAGCACTTGGTTTGCGTAAGAAATTTACGAAGCTGAAAGAATTAAGGCGTCGCCCATTTAGTTGGTGCGGCGCTTTTTTATGTACTTATATAAGAACACGCTTTCGGCATCTGTTTTTGCATGAAGGCGATGCACTCTGTGTGGAGAGGCGATGTTTTCCTCCTTGTTATATATACAATGCCGCCAGGAATAACATAGTTAGTTATAAAAATAACTCTTAATGTTACAGAAATAACTCTTAATGTGGCGGGCACTAACTCTTAATGTGAGAAAATGGCTTTCCGTAATATTGCTTTTCAGTATTAGAGAAGCCGGAATAAGGTGCATTCGGCATTCTTTTGCAATGTATAGCGATTAATGTCTGCATAGAAGAATGGACGGTGTGGAATAATGTTGACAAAGACTTATCCCTAATCCTTGTTTATATACCTTTTTAGTATCTGTGAATCAGAACGTTGAGTTTGACGGCGCAACCTTGCGACGTTGTGCTATCTACTTTACTTGAAAGTAAAAATAGTTGAGCTGTTGGCATTTAGATAGGCTTTGTCCGGATACCAAATAAACTTCCTGTTTGGTGGTAGGGATTCTTTTTCGTTCCTCTAGTAAAAGATAGTTGGAAAAGGTTTGAAATTCAGGTACAATGCTTTAAATTTGCTATCGAAAATTAGAACGGGAAAGAAATCAGTTTGCCGTATTCTTTGTTTAAATAGAGGAAGAAGGCTACTGATATGAACTTAAAAAAATAGCACAGATAAATGATTAAATCGATAAAAGGAATGGAGCCGCAGTTGGGCAAGAACTGCTATGTGGCAGAAACGGCGGCCGTTGTAGGCGATGTGGTAATGGGCGACGAGTGCAGTGTATGGTATAGCGCGGTGATTCGGGGCGATATGGAACGGATTCGTATCGGTTCGCGCGTCAATGTACAGGATTGTGCCGTTTTGCATACCACGCCCGGAATAGGGAATATTGAGATAGGTAACGAGGTGACCATTGGACATAACGCAACGGTACATGGCGCTAAAATAGAAGATGAAGCACTGATAGGCATGGGCGCTACTCTGCTCGACAATTGCCACATTGGTAGGGGCGCCATTATTGCGGCCGGTGCACTGGTACTGAAAAATACCAGAGTCGGACCGAAGGAAATCTGGGGCGGAGTACCTGCCAAGTTGATTAAGCGCATTTCTGATGAAGAGGTTGAACAAACCATTATGCCGGGGGTTATTGAATATGTGGATTGGAGCCGTTGGTATATGCAGGAAAATCCGGAGACTGCCGTTCATCCAGAATAGGATATGATGACTAATAGTAATGCCGGAAGAGAACATTTTCCGGTGCCCTAATTTATAATAACTCGGTAAAAAATGAACAGTTTATCAGCTATTCGGGCGAAATCTTGTTATCTTTGCAACGAAATGTGAAAATAGACGGTATCAACCGTTGCCTTCGCCAGAGATGGAAGTTGAAAATAAAATGTTATAGATAAAGTATGGAACAGAAACTGATTATTTACAATACCTTGTCGCGGAAGAAAGAGGAATTCGTCCCTCTGCACGCTCCGCATGTAGGCATGTATGTTTGCGGGCCTACTGTATACGGTGATGCCCATTTGGGCCATGCCCGCCCGGCTATTACTTTCGATTTGCTATTCCGTTATTTAACACATATAGGGTACAAAGTACGTTATGTACGCAATATTACCGATGTGGGCCATCTGGAACATGATGCCGACGAGGGGGAAGATAAAATTGCCAAAAAGGCCCGCCTTGAACAGCTGGAGCCGATGGAAGTGGTGCAATACTACCTGAATCGCTATCATAAAGCGATGGAAGCGCTGAATGTACTCTCTCCCAGCATCGAACCGCATGCTTCGGGACATATTATCGAACAGATAGAACTGGTCAAAGAGATTCTGGACAACGGTTATGCGTATGTCAGCGAAGGCTCTGTTTATTTCGATGTGGCCAAATACAATAAAGACCATCATTACGGAAAGCTCTCCGGAAGAAATCTGGACGATGTGCTGAATACAACCCGGGAGTTGGACGGACAGCAGGAGAAGCATAATCCTGCCGACTTTGCCTTGTGGAAATCGGCCCAGCCGGAACATATCATGCGCTGGCCGAGCCCGTGGAGTGTAGGATTCCCCGGTTGGCACTGCGAATGTACGGCTATGGGACGCAAATATCTGGGCGCTCATTTCGATATACACGGCGGAGGCATGGACCTCGTATTCCCGCATCATGAGTGCGAGATAGCACAGAGCGTCGCTTCGCAAGGGGACGATATGGTACATTACTGGATGCACAACAATATGATAACCATCAACGGCACGAAGATGGGGAAGAGTCTGGGTAACTTTATCACACTGGACGAATTCTTTAGCGGAACGCATAAGCTGCTCGCTCAGGCATACAGCCCGATGACGATTCGTTTCTTTATTCTGCAAGCGCACTACCGCAGTACGGTCGACTTCAGCAATGAGGCGTTGCAGGCAGCAGAGAAAGGGTTGGAACGTCTGACCGAAGCCGTAAGCAATCTCGAACGCATACAGCCCTCCGCTACTTCAACGGTAGAGGTGAAATCGTTGCGTGCAAAATGCTATGAAGCCCTGAATGACGACCTGAACTCGCCCATAGTGATAGCTCATTTATTCGAAGGATGCCGCATCATTAATACCGTGCTCGATAAGAAGGCAACGATTAGCGCCGAAGATTTGGAAGAACTGAAAAGCGTATTCCATTTGTTTATGTTCGAAATCTTGGGTCTGAAAGAAGAGCATGTGTCCGATGCCGCGCGTGAAGAGTCCTTTGGTAAAGTGGTGGATATGTTGCTGGAACAGCGAATGATAGCTAAAGCCAATAAAGACTGGGCTACCAGCGATAAAATCCGTGATGAGCTCACCGCTCTGGGTTTTGAAATTAAAGATACGAAAGACGGAGCCACCTGGCGCCTGAATAAATAAGGAACCCTTTTTTATCCTGTAACTTCGTAGGCCTGGCTAATGTCGTTAGTCAGGCCTATGAAGTACCTATACCACAGGCTTGGCTAACAAACTTGCGTAGGCTTACGAGGCAGACAAGCAAAAGTACACCACTTTCCACTCTCTGAAACGTTGCTTCACACAAGGGAAAACGTAACTTCGAACACCACTAAAGCAGTCCTATACGGCATCACGCTTGCAAATGGAGCCTTGACACATTTTCTTTGCATTGGCAATAGGTGCGGGTAGTCAAAGTATTTAACGGAAATTCAAAGAATACCATCACTGACAGTGAAATCCGTTCGTCTTTTTATTAAATACTTCTAAATAATTGTTATTCCGTAACAAAAATCCTATCTTTGCTTATCCCATTATAGATTATTAGATAATTAAATAACGATAAGATTATGAAAACAAATTATGAGATTCGTTATGCTGCGCATCCTGAAGATGCGAAAAGCTACGATACCACAAGAATCCGCCGGGACTTTTTAATTGAAAAAGTATTTGCTGCAGACGAAGTAAACATGGTTTATTCTATGTACGACCGTATGATTGTAGCCGGAGCGATGCCTGTAAAGGAAGTGTTGAAACTGGAAGCAATCGACCCGTTGAAAGCTCCTTATTTTACAACTCGTCGTGAAATCGGTATGTTCAATGTTGGCGGACCGGGTGTAGTGAAAGCCGGCGATGCCGTGTTCGAATTAGATTATAAGGAAGCTCTTTATTTGGGCTCAGGCGATAGAGAAATTACGTTCGAAAGCAAAGACGCTAAGAATCCGGCCAAGTTCTATATCAACTCCACTACAGCGCATTGCAACTATCCTGATAAGAAAATCTCGAAAGCAGATGCCATCAGCGTGGAAATGGGTTCTTTAGAAGGCTCTAACCACCGTGTTATCAATAAGATGATTGTAAACCAGGTGTTGCCTACCTGCCAGCTTCAAATGGGTATGACAGAGTTGAAACCGGGTTCTGTATGGAACACGATGCCGGCTCATGTACACAGCCGTCGTATGGAAGCTTATTTCTATTTCGAAGTACCTGAAGACCAAGCCGTATGCCACTTTATGGGCGAGGTAGACGAAACCCGTCACCTGTGGATGAAAGGCGACCAAGCCGTTCTTTCTCCCGAATGGTCTATCCATAGCGCAGCCGCTACGCATAACTATACTTTCATTTGGGGTATGGGTGGCGAAAACCTTGATTATGGAGACCAGGACTTCTCTTTGATTACCGATTTGAAATAAAAAGAAAGCAAAAGAAGATAGGGAGGTAAAGTGAGAACAGTATGAAGTACTCCTTTACCTCCTTCATTCTACAGGATGTGGCAAAGCGCTGCCTCTCCCTCTCTTTTATAATAGATAACTTAACATAAAAAATAAAAGATTTATGAATCCTTATTTGAATTTTTCATTGGAAGGTAAAGTAGCCCTTGTAACAGGAGCTTCTTACGGTATTGGTTTTGCTATCGCTTCAGCTTTTGCTGAGCAAGGAGCTACCATCTGTTTTAACGACATCAACCAGGAGTTGGTCAATAAAGGTTTGGCTGCTTACGAAGCAAAAGGCATCAAAGCACACGGTTATGTATGCGATGTGACCGACGAACCTGCTGTACAGGCAATGATTGCGACTATCGAAAAAGAAGTCGGCTCAGTGGATATTCTGGTAAACAACGCCGGCATCATCCGTCGTGTACCGATGCACGAAATGGAAGCGGCAGATTTCCGTAAGGTTATCGATATCGACTTGAACGCTCCGTTTATTGTATCTAAAGCCGTATTGCCGGCAATGATGAAGAAAGGTCATGGCAAAATCATCAACATCTGCTCTATGATGTCCGAGTTGGGTCGTGAAACCGTATCGGCTTATGCCGCAGCTAAAGGTGGCTTGAAGATGTTGACCCGCAATATCTGCTCTGAATATGGCGAATACAACATTCAGTGTAACGGCATTGGCCCGGGTTACATTGCTACTCCGCAAACAGCTCCCTTGCGCGAACCTCAGCCGGATGGTTCTCGTCATCCGTTCGATTCGTTCATTTGTGCAAAAACTCCGGCCGGACGTTGGTTGCAGGCTGAAGAGCTCACTGGCCCTGCCGTATTCTTGGCTTCCGAAGCATCGAATGCTGTCAACGGACACATCCTTTATGTAGATGGTGGTATCTTGGCTTATATCGGTAAACAACCTAAATAACCGGAACCATGAAGAAATGTTTTATATGGGTTGCAGCCCTGTTAATGGTCTGCTCTTGTGCACAGAAACAGGCGGTTACCGTTACGGTGGCAAACTCCACCGATTTGAACCGGACCGATGAGATGGTAGAGCTTTCCATGGACGATTTGACGATGAAGCTTCAATTGCCCGACACGGCCGAAGTAGTGGTCTTGAATCCTGAAGGTCAGCAAGTTCCTTCGCAGATAACCAGCGATGGTAAACTCATCTTCCCTGCTACGGTAGGGGCAAACGCTTCGGTAGATTACACCATTCAGGCCGGAACGCCGATATCGGTAGAAACCAGTGTATACGGCCGTCAGTATCCTGAACGCGTGGACGATATTGCCTGGGAAAATGATAAAGTGGCTTTCCGTACTTACGGACCGGCTTTACAAGCTACAGGCGAGCGCGCTTTCGGTTATGACGTATGGGCAAAGAACGTACCCGAAATGGTAGTGGAAGCTCGTTATGCAGGAGAGTTGAATCCTGAAACAATGGCGAAAATAGCCGAACTGAAAAAGACCGACCCGAAGGCTGCCGATGAATTGTACAAATCGGTAAGTTACCATGTAGACCATGGAAACGGCTTGGATTGCTATAAAGTAGGTCCGACCTTAGGTGGCGGAACGGCTGCGTTGTTGGATAGCAATGGAGCTATTATCTACCCGTATTGCTATAAAGATTTTGAAATCCTGGACAACGGTCCGCTTCGTTTCAAAGTAAAGATGGTTTATAACCCATTGGTAGTAAACGGAGACTCAAATGTAGTGGAAACACGTATCCTTTCTTTGGATAAAGGTTCTCACCTGAATAAGATGGTTATTTCTTATCAGAATTTGAATAACGTAACTCCGGTTGCGGCAGGTTTGGTTATCCATCCGGAAAATCCGGAAGCTTACAAAACCGACGCAGAGAGAGGCTATATAGCTTATCAGGATTTGACCGACAATGTGAATAACAATAACGGCGAAATCTACGTAGGCGCTGTATTCCCCGCTCCGGTAAAAGAAGCCAAAGCGGCGTTGTTCTCTGAGAAAGAAAGCAAAGAAGAGCGTGGCGGAGCCCTCGGACATGTATTGGGCATTAGCGATTATAATCCGGGTTCCGAATATGTATATTACTGGGGTTCGGGATGGAGCAAAGCCGGTATGGATTCCATGGATAAGTGGACTACCTATTTGGATGAATATGCCCAGAAGGTTCGCAATCCGTTAACGGTAACGATGAAATAAATAGCTCTGTATAGACAGGTTCCTGCCGTTTTCGGCAACTCCTGTCCATAGCGACTTTAACTAATAAAAGAACGCAGATTATACGCAATGCTTTTGCGATAATCTGCGTTCCTTGTATGTAATGTCGTCTAATCTAATCCTCCCAAACAGCATGCATTTGTCTTTTCATGAACGAACTTCACTGCACCGGCACATGAAGTTTGTTTCGGGGAGCAAGTAAGTTAACTTGGAGGGTTTATGAAGTTCACTGCATAAAATATCCCGTAATGAGAACCATAGGATTGGTCGATTGCATTATTTATTTATGCTTTATCTTTCCTACACTGCTTTTATGAACATCCTTTAGAGTCGGATTCCCGTAATAAACCACATCGCCTACACCGGATGCATTGATTGCTAACTCTTTAACGGCGCGGCAAGCAACGTCTCCTACTCCTGAATGTTTCACTGCAAGAGAGGATACCGCCATTTCTTTGGCTTCGATATCCCCTACGCCGCTGTTTTTGTAATACGCCGATTCCGAGTTGCCTTTTAGTTTAACATCGCCCACTCCGGTAAGGTTGACTTCCAGTTGTTTGCAGGCCATATCCTCGCAAAGTACGTCACCTACTCCTTTTAATTTGATAGTAAGGTTGTCGAACTCAGCATGTTTGTTTAGCTGTATATCGCCCACCCCGTTGTGAGTAATAGCGGTTAAGTTCGGTACGGAGATATGGATGCTTATCTGCTTCTTTCCTGATTTTATTTTCTGATTCCATGATTTGTCAGCGTTGAGGTAAAGGGTATTCCCTTTTACAAAGATTTTTAAAAGAGGAATCAGGTTGTCGGGTCCGTATGCGCTGACCGAATAGCTGTCGGACTGAACAATATAGATTTGTGCCGGAATATTGGATTCTACTTGTTGGAAGTCTTCGGTGTTAAAGTCCTTGGTGATTTTGTTTGCGCTTGCCACTATAGGGTCTCCCGAAATGGAAGAAATGCAACCATACGTCGACAGGATGGTGAGCATAAGTAAAACGGATAAATAAAATTTCTTTTTCATAAGTATATAGATAAATTAATTAAAAATCTTTTGTTCTATCTATTAGACGGATAAAAGCTGTAAAATGTTGCATGGATGGTAAAGATAATAAGATTATATTGAAAAAATAGTTGAAAAGGGATGTAAAAAGTTGGTGCCTGTTCTGTATAGGAACGAAGCTACTAAGATAGGACTCGAAAGAATTTGTATAGAAAGTATTGATTCACAATCTGATAGTATACGACTGAAAGCTTAGCGAAAAGTGTGCTTGTACTCTTTGACAGCCCTCGATTTTGTTTTATTGCGAAGGAAACAGGTATCATGAAAGACTTATTGTTGTTTAATAGTGCTAAAACAGACCTTTTCACGTTAATAATATTTAATGTGTATAGGTAGATTCTTTTTAATGTAATTAAAATATTGTTATTTCGTTTACATAGCTTCTTTTGAATAAGAAGTCATGCATAATTATATACTATAAAAACACGAGTCTTATGAATTTAAACTTTCTGTCAAGAAGGCTATTCATGATTATGTTCATGGGTATGCTTTGCCTGGCAGCTTTTGCACAAGGGAAAAAGGTTTCCGGAGTGGTGAAAGATGTAGCAGGCGAACCTTTGATTGGTGTAAACGTGCTGGTGAAAGGCACCACCAATGGTACAATCACAGATTTTGATGGCAATTACACATTGCAGAATGTGAAAGCAAGTGATGTGTTGGTTGTTTCCTACATTGGATATCTCACTCAAGAGATTCATGTAGGGAATCAGGCTACCGTCAATGTAACGCTAAAGGAAGATACGAAGACACTCGATGAGGTCGTCGTAATTGGTTATGGAACAGCTAAACGTAAAGACATTACCGGTTCAGTGGCTTCGGTAGGCGCTGAGGCTTTGTCGGTGGTTCCGGTGGCTTCGGCTACGGAAGCCTTGCAAGGAAAGATGGCCGGCGTACAGATTACCACTACCGAAGGTTCCCCCGATGCCGAAATGAAGATTCGGGTACGTGGCGGTGGCTCTATTACCCAGAGTAACGAACCGTTGTATATCGTAGATGGTTTCCCGGTGAGTACGATTTCCGATATCCCGACTTCCGATATCGAAACAATTGATGTGCTGAAGGACGCGTCTTCTACCGCTATTTATGGTTCGCGCGGAGCAAACGGCGTAATCATTATTACAACGAAGAGCGGTAAAGAGGGAAAAATCAGTGTGAATTACAACGCTTATTACACCAGTAAGAAACTGGCTGATAAGTTAGATGTACTTTCGGCCAGCGACTATGCCAAATGGCAATACGAGCTGGCGATGTTGGATGCCAACAAGCCCGATGAAATTAATCCCGAACAATACACCAAGTTCTTTGGCAATTATCAGGATATGGATTTGTATGATAATGTAGAAACCAATGACTGGCAGAAGTATATCTTCGGTCGTATAGGACATACTTTCAATCATAACCTGAGCATTAATGGCGGTGGCGATAAAATGAAGTTTGCGTTCAGTTACAACCATATTGACGATAAGGCCATCATGCAGATGTCGAGCTTTAAGCGGGATAACCTGAGCTTGAAACTGAACTCCAAACCGACAAAGCGTATTACGCTCGACTTCTCCGCCCGTTTCTCTAAAACACGTGTCTGGGGTGGTGGTATGAATGAACAGAGTTCCACCTCTTCGTCCGATGCCCGTTTGAAACATGCGGTTATCTATACTCCGTTTCCGGTAGCAGGCCTGTCGGATGAAACCGTGAATGCGGGAGATACCGACCCTAGCTTTAACTTGTACAATCCGATGGAGTCTATCCGCGATACCGACCGCCGGCAAACCCGTACGAACTGGAACCTGGCAGGTAGCTTTACCTGGGAGCTTTTCAAAGACTTCAAGCTGAAAACAGAGTTCGGTTACGATACGTATGACAATGACGACAAACGCTTCTACGGATTAACTACCTATTACGTAAAGAATACACCGGCCAGCGAGAACAAAGAAAAACCGGCGGTTGTCTTTACTGATACCAACCGGGAGACATTCCGTAACACGAATACCGTAAATTATAATTTCGAAAATCTGATTGGCAAAGACAGTGACCACCACTTGAATGCCATGCTTGGTCAGGAATACATTATTACCCGTTCCAATGTATTTACCAATACGGTACACGGATTCCCGAAAAACTATACGTCGGACCAATGCTTTAAACTGTCTAATACAGGTGTTGCCTACGAAACGAAGAATTTCTATAATCCGAATGAAATCCTGCTCTCGTTCTTCGGTCGTGTCAATTACGACTACCAGAGCAAGTATATCTTTAGCGCCACTTATCGTGCCGACGGTTCTTCCAAGTTTGGCAAAGGCAATCAGTGGGGATACTTCCCTTCGGCAGCCGTTGCCTGGCGTATTTCTTCCGAACCGTTTATGGAAGGAACAAAAAGCTGGCTGGATGATTTGAAGTTGCGTGTAAGTTACGGTACGGCCGGTAACAACAATATTCCTACAGGTTCTATTCTTCCGGCATGGGAAGTAAGTACTACCGCGTGGATTAACGGTGTGAACAATTATTGGTCGGCTTCCAAAACAATGGCTAACCCGAATTTGAAATGGGAAACAACTGTAACCCGTAACATAGGTTTGGATTATACCTTATTTGGTGGTAAGTTGAATGGTTCTTTTGAAGTCTATCTGAACGACACCAAGGATTTGCTGATTCGATTCCCGGTATCGGGCACCGGATACGATTCCCAGTACCGCAACATGGGTAAGACTCAGAACAGAGGTTTGGAAGCTTCTATTAACTGGGTAGCCATAGAAAAGAAAAACGTGGGTTTGAGTTTCAACGCAAATATCGGCTTTAACAAGAATAAGATTAAGTCGTTGGGTATCATGAACAACTTCGGTTCGGATACCGGATGGGGCTCTACCGCTATCGGCACAGATTATTGGGTAGCCGTAAACGGACAAGTAGGCCAAATGTACGGCTATCGTCATGACGGACGTTATGAAGTGTCCGATTTCGAATCCTATGATGAAACAAAGAAACAATGGATTTTGAAGGAAGGTGTGGTGGACTGTTCTTCTGTTATCGGAACGCTTCGTCCGGGTTCTATGAAGCTGAAAGATATTGTAGGCAATGACAATAAGGTCACCACAGACGACCGCGAAGTAATTGGTAACGCCAATCCTATTCATACCGGAGGTTTCGGCCTTAATGCCCGTTTGTATGGTTTTGATTTGACGGCCAACTTCAACTGGAGTGTAGGCAACGACATCTACAATGCCAACAAGATTGAATATACCACTACCGGCGGCAGTAAATATCGTAATATGATTACCGAGATGGAGGGTGGTAAACGCTGGACAAACCTGAACGAGGACGGAACGTTATGTAACGACCCGGCGAAACTGGCCGAGATGAATGCCAACACTACCATGTGGTCGCCTTATATGAAGCAATATGTATTCTCCGACTGGGCTGTTGAAGACGGTTCGTTCCTGCGGTTGGGTACTTTAACGTTGGGTTACACGCTATCCAGAGAAATACTGGATAAGATGAAACTGCAAAACTTGCGCGTATATGTAACCGGTTACAATGTGTTCTGTTGGACTAACTATTCCGGAGCAGACCCGGAAGTCTCTACCCGCCGTCAAACCGAGCTGACTCCGGGAGTGGATTATTCCGCTTATCCGAAGAGCCGTTCTATCGTAGTGGGTCTTAACCTGAGTTTCTAATCTTAACTAAATGAAGAATACAATGAAAAAATATATAGTCTTATTCATGATAGCTTTGGCAGGAGTGTGCACTTCTTGCGAAAAGCTGTTCGAAGATGTGCTCGATGCGCCGAATAAGTCGGCCATGGAAGATAAGGTCATCTTCTCCACTCCGGAACTGGCGGAGTCTGCTGTGATGGGTATATTGCAATCTTTTATGGAGACAAACTCCTATCGCGGACGCTTTATTGTGTACTACGGTATGAATACGGATTTCGAATGGTTCAATACGACAGAAAAACCTGCCGATGATAAAGCGAAACTCAGCAATTACAGTCCCACTGCTACCAATGGCCAGATGGATACCGACAATAATGCATGGGCTAAGTTCTATGAAGGCATCGAACGCGCCAACCGCTGTATTGAAGCCCTCCGTCTGTACGGCGATGTAGAGCACAGCAAAGAAATGGCCCAGCTGTTGGGTGAGTCTTTAACATTGAGAGCCATCTTCTATAACGACCTGGTCAGAGCGTGGGGCGATGTGCCGGCACGTTTTAATCCGGTCAATGATGAAACCATGTATTTGGCAAAGTCCGACCGCGACTCTATCTTTATCCGTGTGCTGGCCGATTTGGAAGAAGCTGCGAACCTGGTGGCTTGGCCTAACGAAACTAATACAACGAAAACGGTGGAACGTGTAAACAAATCGTTTGTCAAAGCGTTGCGTGCCCGCATGGCTCTGTATGCCGGAGGTTACGGACAACGTCCTGACGGAACCGTTCGTTTGAGTAAAGACCCGCGCTTGTCGCAAGATAAAATGTATCAGATAGCGAAAGACGAATGTTTGAGCATTATCCGGCAAGGTTGCCACCAATTGGGCAGCTTTGAACAGACCTTCCGCCGCTTGTGCGAGGAAGATGTAACGGCCGGTAACGAATCTATCTGGGAGATTCCTTTCTCTGAAGGCCGTGGCCGTGTAGTTTTCGACTTAGGTGTACCGCATAAAACTACCGATAATTATACCGGACAGGCAAAAGGTGGAACAGACGGACCACTCCCTACCGCTTTCTATGCATATAGTCCGAATGACTTACGTCGGGATGTAACCTGCGTGCCTTATTATTGGGAAGACGGAAAGCAGGTTCCCAATAAAATGAGCCAATGGTATTTTGGTAAATACCGCTATGAGTGGATGAAGCGCCGGGTGACATCGACCAACGACGACGGAGTGAACTGGATTTACATGCGTTATGCAGACGTCTTACTAATGGCTGCCGAGGCAATCAATTATTTCGAAGGGCCGAAGGGAGCGAATAACGCGGCGCAATATTTGAAGATGATTCTCGACCGTGCGTTGCCGCAGGATGAGGTAACCGCTTATATGGATAAGGCTACGGCAAGTAGTGATGCGTTTTTCAATGCGATTGTAGAACAAAGAGGTTTGGAATTCTGCGGAGAAATGCTTCGTAAGGCCGACTTAATCCGGTGGAACCTGCTAAGCAAGAAATTGGAAGAGGCTAAAGAGGATTTGACGAACCTGTGCAATAAAACCGGCAGATACGAAAACCTGCCTGATAAGATTTATTATAAAACAGCTGACGATGGAGAGAGCCTGGTGCTGTATGGTTTGGAATTGGGACAGACTGATGTCGAAGGCGCAGCGTTGAAGTATGAGAGTAATAAAACCTGGGCGGGAGATGCCAAATGGACTGATAAGATAGAAGGCTTGTATGTAAATAATCCGGATGATTACCAGTTCTGGCCTATCTGGCAGAAATTTATTGATGCAAGTAACGGGATGCTTGTGAACGATTACAATTATAAATGATTAAAGCAGGAAGCGAATTATGAAAAAGATATTTTATTCATTATATATGTTCGGAGCAGCCATCTTGTGCCTGGTAGCCGTGTCGTGCTCCGATGTGTTGGAAGAACTTACCGATGTTTCTTACGACAGGCTCTTTTCACCTACGGGACTGGAAGTCAGGGTAAGAAGTCAGGTAAATGCCACAGTCAACTGGAACACGGTTAACAAAGCGGAGCGCTACGTGGTGGAGCTTTACATGGGCGAAACGGTGCAAACCGGTACCTTGGTGAAAGAGGAACAGAGCACGGCGAATACCATTACCTTCTCAAAACTGGAAGGGGATGAAAAGTATGCAGTTCGCGTGAAGGCTGTCGGAGCGTCTATACCTGAGTCGAAATGGGCGGAGAAAGCATTCAAGACCGATGCGGAACAAATCTTCCACGATTTGGACTTGAATCTGTTGAAAGCTACGGAAGTAACGCTTACTTGGCCGGCCGGAGAGGATGTACAGACCATAAAGGTTACTCCGGGTGCAAGCCGTGCCCTGACTACTACGGAGATTGCGGAAGGAAAAGTGGTGTTAACAGGCTTGACTCCGGAAACAGCCTATACTGTAAATCTGCTTCGCGGAACCAAAACGCGCGGAACTATTACGTTTACTACAATTATCGATTTGGGAGATGCCAAACCGGTCTATGCCGATGCAACGCAAGAGGAACTGACAGCTATATTCGATGCCTTGGAAGCAGGAGATAAAGTATGTCTGTTGCCGGGAGAGGACGGACGCAGTGTATTCCCCACCATGGCCGTTACACTGAAAGTGCCTTGCTCTGTGATGGCTTTGGTTACCAAACCTGTAACCACAGGTCTCAGCTTTACTATCGATACGGATGTGGCGGGAGATGTATCGATTGCAGACCTTAACTTTGTAGGAACGAAAGACAATGCGTTTATTACAGTCCTCAACATGTCTTCGGGCTCGAATGTGAAAGTTTCAGGTTGTAAGATAGATACTTACAAGAACCTGTTGCTGGAAACGGATGCTTCTACGGATGTAAATCTGGGTGATATGACATTCGATAACTGCGTGGTGACCAACATCTCGGGTCGTGGTGTCGACTTCCAGAAGAAGAAAGTGCATTTTGCTACCTTTAACTTCCAGAATTCTACTGTTTACCAGGCATGTTCTGGACAAGACTTCCTTCGTTTCGATTATACTTCAAAACGCGTGGGAGCTGTTTACAATGTAACCAACAATACCTTCTACGATGTGAAAGCAAGCAGTAAGGGATTGTTCTATATTCGTTCGAATAACGCCGGCGACCAGGCATTTACTTGTAATGTAAGCAAGAATATCTTTGCCTTCTCATCAGACGTGACGGATGTATTCTTTAGCGAAGATGGAAAAACAGACAATGTTATCCTCTCCGATAACTACTATTTCAATGCAACCTCATTGATAGACAGCTCTGTTTCAGGAGGTAAGGTATACGATACCGGAGGCAAGGTGACCGACCCGGGCTTTAAAGATGCTGCCAATGGCGACTTTACCATTTCGAATCAGGACATCAACTATTACAAGATTGGTGACCCGAGATGGCATCAGGCGCTTTAAGAGATAACATATTATAGAGAGAATTGAGTGAAAGGGCTGTTGCGGAAGGAAATGAATAAGACCTTCCGTAACAGTCCTCTTTCTTTCTCACTTTTTCAGTATCCTTTCTATCGAATCGGTGCTCAACAGGTTCACAGTTTCGAATTTTCCTTTGTAGAATACAACCCAGTTGTTGAACACGCAAGGCAGCTCTTTTGCTTTTTGTAACGTATCCACTTTTCTGAAATCTACCGGAACCTTGTGCGCCTCGCAATACTGTTTTATCATTTCCATATATTGGGGAATATAAGGACATTGCATGTCGTGGTAAATAACTAACTCTTGACTTTCAATGCGTTCTTCTTTCGCATTTCCCGCAAACTTAGGCGTTGTCCCGTCAAAAGAAAGGGCCAGCAAATCGTATCCGCTCTCTGTGGAATCCACTACTTTGAAACCAAAGTTCATGGCAAAGGACTGGTCGGAGAGCCACGCTTTCTGTTTCTTTGCCCCAAGCATGCAGATACCGGATTTACCTTGCTTTTTGGCATCGGCTATGCAATACTCCATCAGTTGTCTTCCGTACCCATGCCCTTTACAGTTACCTAACACCCATAAACAGTAGATGTAATAATAGTTGTCGCCCGTAATGGGAACCCATGCCGTTTCGAGGGGAGCGTATTCAATAAAAACCGTTGCCTTTGCATGCAGCTTTCTAAAAACATGCCCTTCCTTCAGCCGGTCGGAGAGCCACTGCCGTTTGGCCTCTATACCTGGATGAAGCTTTTTACTGCGGATAATGCAACATAGATGCTCTTCGGCAAGGTTCTCTGCTGTCAGATTGATGAAATCAGTGGTTCTAGGTTCTTCCATCTCGATTGTTTTTATATGTTGGGCGTTATCTCCGTGTTGCGAAGTTCTTTCTTGGTTCGCAAACTTCTATAAAAAGATTGATTTATACGCCGGTTGAATAAAGGAATTGCTTTTCTTGTTTCGCAAAGATAGGCAAATCTATTGGTGAGAGAAGAGGAGGATGAAGAATATTCCTCCTTTCGCCGTGTCGCTATGGGGCAGCTAAATGGAAACTTTACTTTTACGGCGTTGCTTTTACTTAATAAATAAGGAGTTCCTGCACTCAATAACCTGGTTCTCTCTTGAAAAAAATAGAATAAAGGAATAGACTTATAATCAGGGTATTATAAATGCTGTGAGGTTGCGCTATCAACGTTGTGAGGTTGCGCTATCAACG
>ERZ839767.1233-NODE-1233-length-39937-cov-25.843112_pt1 | contig 39937 bp, 26 predicted proteins | sample MGYA00519879_ERZ839767 | MGnify/ENA primary metagenome ERZ839767 (study PRJEB31850, sample SAMEA3708852) | human gut metagenome | biome: human gut; feature: human-associated habitat; material: faeces | place: China | collected 2014 ... | reverse complement strand
GTGTGATACAATTGCGAATTTTAGTAGTCGAGGATGACCGGCTTTTGAATAATACTTTGTGCTATAACCTGTATACTGCGGGCTATGTCGTGGACTCTGTATTGACAAAATCAGCAGCTAGCAACTTTCTGACTAAGCAGGATTATGACCTGATCGTGCTGGATGTAAACCTGCCAGATGGGAATGGCTTTGATTTCTGCCGGGAGGTAAAGGAACGCCGGCCGGATACGGCGGTGATCTTCCTGACCGCAAATGATATGGAAAGCGATATGCTCAAAGGATATGAGTTGGGCGCAGAGGACTATGTGACCAAGCCATTTCCTATGAGCGTCTTTCAAAAAAAGCTGTCCGTGGTGCTGGGGCGGCTGGCAAAACAATCTGGCGGCGGGGATTGTTATGAGGATAGCGCACTATCCATCAATTTCTCGGAGATGACTGCTTCCCTGTCCGGTAAGCCGTTGGTGTTCACTCCGTTGGAATACCGGCTGTTGAAAATACTGACCAAAAATCCGCAGAATGTTTTGACCAGGCAGGTGCTGCTTGAAAAGCTGTGGGATGCCGATGGGAACTTTGTGGATGAACACGCCCTGACTGCGGCCATCAGCCGGGTGCGGAATAAAATTGAAACGGATGGACGCCAGTACATCAAGACGGTGTACGGTATGGGCTATATGTGGATCGGAGGGGCATCGAAATGAATATGCGAAAACTCTCCATCAACAAAGCCTGTATCCTTTTGGGAACGCTTTTGCTGCTGGCGGTTGGTGCAGTCTGCGCCGCTGTTTATCTGCTGACCCAGAATATAACCGCTGTCCGGTGTGTGTTCCTGTTCAGTCTCTTTGTACTGCTCTGCGTTATCTTCTTTGTGGCCCTGATCCGCCGGAAGCTGGTTCGGTTCTCCGATGCCTTTTGTGGTCAGATGGATGATATGCTCTCCGAAAATATGCAGCCGAAGCAGACGACCTGCGAAGAAAGCCTGTTCTACAAAATCAACTATCGGCTGGGGCGGCTGTACGAGGTCATGCAGGAAAATAAAAACAGCATCGCAAAGGAACGGACTGACCTGCAAGAGCTGATCTCTGACATCTCTCATCAGGTCAAGACCCCGATTGCCAACTTGAAAATGATCAACAACACGCTGCTTGAAAATGAGGTTCCTCCGCAGAAGCAAAAGGAATTTCTGACAGCCCAGGCCAGCCAGCTTGATAAGCTGGGCTTCCTCATGCAAGCCATGATTAAAACCTCCCGACTGGAAACGGGAGTCATTTCGCTGGAGCAGAGACAGCAACCGGTTTACGATACCCTTGCCGCTGCCCTGGGCGGGATTTTGCTCAATGCCGAAAAGAAACAAATAGATGTGCAGGTGGAATGCCCGGAGCATTTGGATGCACGCCATGATAGAAAATGGACAAGCGAAGCCCTGTTCAACATTCTGGATAATGCTGTGAAATACACCCCGGCAGGCGGGCAGATCCGTGTGTCGGTGGAAGGCTGGGAAATGTATGTGAAGATCGACATTGCCGATACCGGCATCGGCATCAGCCGGGAGTTTCTGCCTCATCTGTTTGAGCCCTTCTCCAGAGAGCGGAACACCACTGCGGGCAAAGTGCTGGGAACCGGACTGGGTATGCCCATCGTCCGGAGCCTTGTGGAGCTGATGGGCGGCACGATCACCGTGGAAAGCGAGCAGGGGAAGGGGTCGAAATTCACTGTGACGCTGACCCATAAGCTGGCGGACCAGGCGCACTGTGAGAAGACGCCCGCCGGGACGGAGGAGCAGTCTGACCACTGCCTCACCGGGAAGCGGCTGCTGCTGGCGAAGGACAATGACCTAAACGCGGAGATCGCCACCGCATTTTTGCAGGATATGGGCTTTACGGTGGATCGGGCCGTAGACGGCGCCGACTGCGTGGACCGGTATCAGCATGAGGCGGCTGGGACCTACGGCCTGATCCTGATGGACATTCAGATGCCCAATATGGACGGCTATCAGGCGACGCTGGCGATCCGCGGCCTGCCGGATAAGGAAAAAGCCGGGATCCCCATTGTGGCCATGACGGCCAACGCCTTTGCCGAGGACCGGCAGAAGGCCTTCAACGTGGGAATGAACGGCCATATTGCCAAGCCCATCAATACGGAGATCCTGCGGGAAACGCTGCGGGAATTGCTTTGAAACTGAGGAAAACGAGATACATGAAACGCATCACAGCACTTATTTTGACCTGTCTGCTGTCCGTGGGGCTGCTCTGCGGCTGCGGCGCACAGCAGCCGGAACCCGCACTCCCCGAGATCATCATCGGCAGCGATACCTACCCGCCCTACGTCTATCTGGACGATAACGGCGACCCCACCGGCATCGATGTGGAGATCGCTACGGAGGCCTTCCGGCCGCATGGGATACCGCGCGGAATTCACCACGATCGACTGGGAGAAAAAGACCGAGCTGGTCGACAGCGGAGAGATCGACTGCATCTGGGGCTGCTTTTCCATGAGCGGCCGGGAGTATGACTACCAGTGGGCCGGGCCCTACGCGATCAGCCGCCAGGTGATCGCCGTGGACGCGGGCAGCGATATTTACACCATGGGCGATCTGGCCGGAAAGACCATTGCCGTGCAGTCCACCGGAAAGCCGGAGGATCTGTTCCTCCACCACCGGATCGCCGATATCCCGGAGTTCGGGGCCATCATCAGCCTGGAGGACCGTGGCGTGCAGTACGCCGCGCTGGACTGCGGCTATGTGGACGCTGTTGCCGCCCATGAGATGGCCATTCTGCAATATATGGAGGACTACGGGGCGGAGTTCCGTATTCTGGACAAGCCCCTGCTGGTCACCGGGATCGGCGTCGCCTTTTCCAACAATGATAACCGTGGGCTGGCCCAAAGGCTGACGGAGACCTTTGCCCAGATGCGGCAGGACGGCACTCTGCAGGAGATCCTCGGCAGATATCTGGAGCACCCCGAAACCTATCTGGAGGTAGAGAGCCTTGGGCAGTGAAAAAACACAGAGCATGTTCAGCGCAAGGTTCTGGTATGCCTGTCTTGCGGTGGGGATCATTGCTTTGAGCGTGGTGTACACCTTCTCCCACAAGGTGGATATCCGCCGGTGCGAGGAACGGCTGACGACCACAGTCGAATTTATCAAGGATCAGACGGACAGCTATGTGAACTACAACAATATTGCCGTCGCCAAAAGCCTGATGCGGGGCAGTACCGTCATTCGGACGCTGGAGGAGATCTCTCTGGACTGCAGCGAGGCGGAGCTGGAGGTGTATGCCGACAAGCTGTGGCTTACAGGAATTTCCGTACTGGATCAGCAGGGGAACGTGGTGTGCGAGTACACGGAGCACGGCATCGGCTACGCCCGGCTCCGGACCGACCTGGAACGGGCGTCGGTCCTTGACGTCATCGGCTATCCCCAGAAGACCTATGTGAAGCGGGTATATCTGGAGGACGGCTCCTATGCCGATATCGCTGTACATAGCTGCGCCAATAACACCGGCGCGGTGCTGGCCTACCGCCATACGCTGGCGTCCTTTTCCCAGAAGTCCGTTCTGTCCGTCCAAACTCTGCTGAACGGCTATGACGCCGACACCGTGGCGACCTTCCTTGTGGTAAAGGGGAGCCGGGTGGAGGCGTCCAATGACCCGGAGCTCATCGGAAAGGACGTTTCCGACGACCGGCTGATCCAGTCGATCCGAAAGAGTAATCAGTCGGAAAAGCTGACATTTGTGAACGTCGGAAACGGTATGGGGCAGTACTATGGCATGTATAGCCACGGGCGGAATTACTATCTTTATGCATACGTTCCCGCCAGGCAGATCGACAGCGCCACCTCGCCGAACCTGACGATGGCTCTGGCTGCGTATATCCTGATCCTGGTGCTGGTCCTGGGGCTCCGCTGGAGCACCGCCCGGAAATTCCAGCTCCGGCAGGAGAAGTCCGAGCAGGCTTATAAGGAATCTCTGGAGCAGAAGAATGCCGAGCTGGAGCTTGCCGTCCGCCATGAGGCGGCGGCGAACCGCGCCAAGCGGGAGTTCCTGTTCAATATGTCCCACGATATCCGCACACCGATGAACGCCATCATCGGCTTCACCTCTTTGGCGGCCACCCATATTGACAACCGGGATCAGGTCATTGATTACCTGAAAAAGATCTCCACCGCCAGCCAGCATCTGCTGTCCCTCATCAACGATGTGCTGGATATGAGCCGCATCGAAAGCGGTCGGGTCACCCTGGAGACAAAGCCGGTGTATCTGCCGGATCTGGTGCATGACATCCGGGACATCGTTCAGTCGAACATCGTTGCCAAGCGGCTGTCCCTGTTCATCGATACCATCGATGTTGTGGATGAGCAGGTCATTGCCGACCCCATGCGGCTCAACCAGATCCTGCTGAACATCCTGTCCAACGCCGTGAAATTCACGCCCACCGGCGGTATGGTCAGCCTGCGGATCGTGGAGGAGCCCACCGCGCCGAAGGGGTATGCGGACTATGAATTCCACATCCGGGACAACGGCATCGGCATCAGTGAGGAGTTCCGGAAGCATATCTTTGAGCAGTTCTCCCGGGAGGAGACCTCCACCGTCAGCAAGACCCAGGGCACCGGTCTGGGAATGTCCATCACCAAGAGCCTTGTGGATATGATGGGGGGGACCATCACCGTGGAGAGCGAGCCCGGGAAGGGCTCGGAATTCGTGGTGGCACTGCGGTTCCCCGTCAGCGGAGAGAAGCAGGAGCCGAAGCAGATCGCCCAGCTGGAGGGCCTCCGTGCCCTGGTGGCGGATGACGATACCGGCACCTGTCTGAACGTCAGCAAGATGCTGCAGTCCATCGGGATGCGGCCGGATTGGACCATCTCCGGCAAGGAGGCGGTCATCCGGGCCAAGGACGCCATGGAGCAGGGGGACGCCTTCAGCGTCTATATCATCGACTGGCTGATTCCGGATATGAACGGCATCGAGGTGGTGCGTCAGGTCCGCAAAATCATCGGGGATGCGACGCCCATCATCATTCTCACCGCCTATGACTGGACGGATATCGAGACGGAAGCGAAGGAGGCCGGTGTGACGGCCTTCTGTGCGAAACCGCTCTTTATGTCCGAGCTGCGCAGCGTGTTGGCGAAGCCCTTCGGCGCGGAGGATGCGTCGGCCGCGGCAGAAAAAGGACCGGATTTCTCCGGAAAGAAGCTGCTGGTGGTGGAGGACAACGAGCTGAATCTGGAGATCGCCTCCACCATTTTGCAGGAGGCCGGCTTCGAGGTGGACACGGCGGAAAACGGGCAGATCGCTCTGGAAAAAGTGGAGAATGCCCCTGCGGACCGGTACGATCTGATCCTGATGGATATACAGATGCCGGTGATGGACGGCTATGAGGCCACCCGCCGTATCCGCGCCCTTTCGGACAAGGAGAAGGCCAGCGTTCCCATCGTGGCCATGACGGCCAACGCCTTTGAGGATGACCGGAAAAACGCGCTGAATGCCGGGATGAACGGCCATATTGCCAAGCCGCTGGACCTGCCGAAGCTGTTCCGCGTTCTGTCGGAGCTGATGCGGTAACGCCGCCGAGCCGCACGTCCGGAGCAGAAAGCGCAAAAAAGAGTTCCGCTTTTGCCATAATCGGCAAAAACGGAACTCTTTTTCTGCCGGCACCGGGCAAAACCCCGAAGGGGATCTGCGTTTTCAGGGTCTGCCTTGGGCTTAGACCCTTCAATTACGGTTCAAAGCCCCGGGATCACGCCCGATAGGTTGCGAAAAGCTTAAAATTCTTTAGATATTTCTTAACGAACTCTTGTCAACCGCGCAAGGCTGTGTTATTATTTTCTATAAGTGAATCGCAGGCAAACCCGGCGCAAGCCGGTGACGCAAAGCTAAAGGGACCCACCGGGTCAGCCAGCTGCCGACGACGGGCCGCCGTCATTTTTTGCTGGACCCGGCTGCTTTGCGGATTTTTGAAACGCGGGAGCTGGCAGGCATGGAGCTATTTGGCGGCAGGATCGATCAAAGCTGCGCAGAGACTTCTCTGTGTGCTTGCGGTGTCCAAAACCTGATATTCTGAGAACGAAACACTTTCGGATGTGGTGTTCCACGTCCTGAAGGTGTTTTTTTGAGGGCAGAAGCAAGCGGGATGGAACGGATTTTTTTGGAGGGACGATAGCCTATGAAAGAGAGAGTATGGGGATGTATGGCTGCGCTGCTGCTGACGCTGGCGATGAGCGTTTCCCTCCTGGCAGGCTGCGCCGGGAGGACTGCGGAGGATGAGGAAGAACCCATCCAGGTGTATTTGTGGACGGCGAACCTGTATGAAAAGTACGCCCCCTACGTCCAGGCCCAGCTTCCGGATGTGGACGTGGAATTTGTGGTGGGAAACAACGATCTGAATTTCTATAAATTCCTCAACGAAAACGGCGAGCTGCCGGATGTGATCACCTGCTGCCGGTTTTCTCTCCATGACGCACAGCCGCTGAAGGACAGCCTGATGGATCTTTCCACCAGCAACGAGGCGGGCACCGTTTATAATACCTACCTCAACAGCTTCATGAATGAGGACGGCAGCATCAACTGGCTGCCGGTGTGCGCGGACGCCCACGGCTTTGTGGTCAACCGCAGTCTGTTCGAGAAATACGGCATTCCGCTGCCAACCGATTACGACAGCTTTGTTTCCGCCTGCAAGGCGTTTAAAAAGCACGGCATCCGCGGCTTTGATGCAGACTATACCTACGATTACACCTGCATGGAAACCCTTCAGGGACTTTCGGTTTCCGAGCTTTCCTCGGCGGAAGGCCGCCAATGGCGCGCCGCGTACAGCGACCCGGCCAGCACCGAGAAAGTCGGTCTGGACGACACCGTCTGGCCGACCGCATTCAAGAACCTCGAGCAGTTCATCCGCGACACCGGCCTGAACGCCGCTGACCTGACGCTGACCTACGACGACATCATGGACCGGATGCGCGGCTTCGACCCGATTCTGGCCGTGACGCTGGCCCCCGCGGACGCCTTCGAGCTGTGGCAGATACCGCTGTTCATCCTGCTCGGCGTGCTGTGCGGGCTGATGGCGTGGTATTTCACGTCGATGAACTCGCGGGTCGGAGGTTTCTTCAAGAGCATCGACAAACAGTACAAGAAATGGCTGTGGGGCGGTGCGATTCTGGGTATCCTGATCTTCGTCTTCCCGCCGCTGTACGGCGAGGGTTACGAGGGATTCACCTCCCTGATGCACGGCAACGCGCAGGAGCTGTTCAACAACTCGCTCTTCTACCGCTTCCGCGACATCGACTGGGTGATCATCCTCTTCGTCATCGCCACGATGTTCTTCAAGGTCATCGCCATGTCGACGACCAACGCCGCGGGAGGCGTGGGCGGTACGTTCGCGCCGTCGCTGTTCGTCGGAGCCTTCACGGGCGCCTCGCTGGCGCTGGTGTGCAACACGCTGTTCGGATGGGAGGTGTCGATCGTCTCGTTTACGCTGGTCGGCATGGCGGGCGTCATGTCGGGGGTGATGAACGCCCCGCTGACCTCGATCTTCCTGATCGCAGAACTCTCGAACGGCTACGGACTGTTCATCCCGCTGATGATCACCGCCTGCATCTCGTTCGCCGTGGACTACTACCTCGACCCCGACTCGATCTACACCAAGCAGTTGCGCCAGAAGGGCGAACTGCTGACCCACGACAAGGACCAGTCGGTGTTCGTCTTCCTGAAACTCGAAGAGCTGATGGAAACCGATTTCCTGCGCATCAAGGAGAACATGACCCTGGGCGACATCGTGCACATCATTTCGACGGCCCGCCGCAACATCTTCCCCGTGATCGACAACTTCGGCCGGCTGATCGGCGTGGTGCAGCTGGACGACCTGCGCGAGGACATGTTCAAACACGAGAAGTACGGGCACCCGATCTCGGACTACATGATTCCGCCGCCGGACAAGATCATCGAACACGAGGCGATTTTGAGCGTCATGGAGAAATTCGAGGACAAGCACGCCTGGATGCTGCCCGTCGTGGACAAGCAAGGCCGCTACCTGGGATTCATCTCCAAGTCGCGCATTCTGAACGCATACCGCGAACAACTCGTAAAAATACAGCAATGACAACGGAAAATGCCCTTCCCTGGGCCGAAGAGGCCGACTGCGCCGTCACGGTGTGCGACACCGAAGGCGTGATCCTCTACATGAACGAAAAGGCGCGTGCGACCTTCGCCCAACACGGCGACCTGATCGGCCGGAACCTGTTCGACTGCCACAACGAACGGTCGCGCGAAACGATCCGCCGCATGCTCGCATCGGGAGGCACGAACGCCTACACCATCGAAAAGCAGGGCGTGCGCAAGATGATCTACCAGACGGCGTGGAGGGAGCGCGGCGAAATCCGCGGGCTGGTGGAAATCTCGATGGAGCTGCCGGACGAAATGCCGCACTACATAAGGAAATAAATAGACGAGGGGAGGTTTTTTGAAAACCTCCCCTCGTTTTACGGAAACGGTCCGAAACCGGCAGCATTGCTACAACTTGATGTCGTAAATCTGGATCACTCCGGTCAGCTTGCCGGCGGCGTCCGTCACGAGCAGCGAGGTGACCTTGTTGCGGGTCATCATCTTCTCGGCCTCGATCAGTTTCTCGTCCGGCGAGATGGTCTTGGGATTGCGCGTGGCGATGTCGGAAGCCCTGATATTGAAGAACTCCCCGCGCAGGCGCTCCATCGCGCGGCGCACGTCGCCGTCGGTGACGATGCCCTCGATCCGCTCGCCCTCGCAGATCACGATCAGCCCCAATCCGCCCTTCGAAATGGCGTGGATCATCTCCGCAGCCGGGCAGTCGGGCGCCACGACGGGCAGATCGTGGTCGCGCATGACGTTCCCTACGGTCATCAGCAGACGCCGCCCGAGGCTTCCGCCCGGGTGCAGGCGCGCGAAATCGACGCTCGTGAAACCCCGCATCTGCATCAGCGACACGGCCAGCGCGTCGCCCATGGCGATCTGCGCCGTGGTCGACGAAGTGGGTGCGAGATGCAGGATGCAAGCCTCCTCCTTCACCCCCACGTCGAGATGCACGTCGGAGTTCTTGGCCAGCGCCGAGTCGGGATTTCCGGTCATCGAAACCAGCTTGTTGCCGTTGGAGTGGATGAAGGGGACGATCTTGAGGATTTCGTCCGTCTCGCCCGAATAGGAGAGCGCGACCACGATGTCCTCCTTCGAAATCATGCCCAGGTCGCCGTGGAAGGCTTCGCCGGGGTGGAGAAAGAAGCTCGGGGTTCCGGTCGAAGCGAGCGTCGCGGCGATCTTGCGCCCCACGAGGCCCGACTTGCCCATACCCGTAACGATACACTTGCCGCGGCTTCCGAGGATCATCTCCACGGCCGTGGCAAACTCGTCGCCGAGAGTGTCTTCCATGCGTTTGAGCGACAGCATTTCGGTATGGATCGCCTTGCGGGCAACCTCCAGAATCTGCGCCTTGGTCGTATCTGTCATGCTTAACGAGAGTTAGATGGGTATTTTACAGCAGGCTTTTCACAAGGGTCTCCAGATCGTCGAGCCGCAGCATGTTGGCCGCATCGCTCAACCCCTTGTCGGGATCGGGATGCACTTCGAAAAAGAAACCGTTGGCCCCGAACGCCTTGGCCGCATGCGCCATGGCGGGCACAAATTCGCGGTTGCCGCCCGTCTTGCCGCCCGCCGCGCCGGGGCGCTGCACCGAGTGGGTGCAGTCCATCACGACCGTAGGGGCGATTTTGAGCATGTCGGGGATATTGCGGAAATCGACGACGAGGTTGTTGTAGCCGAACGAGTTGCCGCGCTCGGTCAGCCAGATGTCACCGGCCCCCGCCTCGCGGGCCTTTTCGTAGGGGTAGCGCATGTCCGCGCCCGAAAGGAACTGGGCCTTTTTGACGTTCACCGTTTTGCCGGTCCGGGCTGCGGCGACCACCAGATCGGTCTGGCGGCAGAGGAACGCCGGGATCTGGATCACGTCGACGACCTCGCCGACGGGTGCGGCCTGCCACGATTCGTGGATGTCGGTGAGCAGACGCAGCCCCCACTTCGCCCGCACGTCCGAAAGCATCTGCAATCCCTTTTCGAGTCCCGGGCCGCGGAACGACGATATGGAGGTACGGTTGGCCTTGTCGAACGAGGCCTTGAAGATGATTTCCGTGCCGAGGGTGCGGTTGATGGCCGCAAGCCTTTCGCCCACGGCGTCCAGCAGTTCGGCCGATTCGATGACGCACGGACCTGCGATAAATTTTATTGCCATAAAATTTGAATTAAAAATTAAAAATTAAAGATTAAGAATTCCGGAGAATTTTCAATCCCTAATTTTTCATTCTTCATTTTTAATTTTTAATTGGAGAAAGCGTTCCGCTTTCTCCAGATCCTCGGGCGTGTCGATGCCGATGGTCTCGACCTCCGAAATCCCCACGCCGATCTTGTAACCGTTCTCCAGCCAGCGCAGCTGTTCAAGCGATTCGGCCAGCTCAAGCGGCGACTGCGGCAACGCCGTCACCGCCCGCAGCACGTCGGCGCGAAAGGCGTAAAGCCCGATATGCTTGTAGAACGTGTGGCGCGCGAGCCACTCTTCGCATGGAACGCCCCGCAGGTAGGGGATCACCGAGCGGGAAAAATAGATGGCCCGCGACTGCGCGTCGAGGACCACCTTGGGCGAGTTGGGATTTTCGAGGGCCGCCAGTCCGTCGGCCTCGGTGAAGGGTTTCACGAGCGTGGCGATGTCGGTCGCGGGATCGTCGAAACAGCGTTTCACGGCCTCCAGCTGCGAAGGACGGATAAAAGGTTCGTCACCCTGCACGTTGACCACCACGTCGTATTCGCGGCCCTGCTTGCAGTAGGCCTCCCAACAGCGGTCGGTGCCGCTCCGGTGGTCCGGGGAGGTCATTTCGACCCGTCCCCCGAAGGCCCGCACGGCGTCGCGGATGCGCTCGTCGTCGGTGGCCACCACGGCATCGTCCAGCACGCCGGCGACCTGCTCGTAGACCCGCTGGATGACGGGCTTGCCGCCCAGCCGCGCCAGCGGCTTCCCGGGAAAGCGCGTCGAAGCGTAGCGCGCGGGGATGATTGCCAAAAAATTCATAATTCAGAATTCAAAATTCATAATTACAGCCTCCCGTTTTTTCGTCAGGGCGGATGCAATCCGGGACTTCGTGAAACCGGCAAGGCAGAAGCATACACGGGGTATGTGGCTGCCGAAGCCGACGAAGGAAGCGCCAGAGTTCGCCGCCATCACGAAAAAACTATTCCAGAGCCAGCTGCAACACCTCCTCGTTGGTCTTCACGTAGTGGAACGTGAGGCCCGCGATATATTCGGGTTTGATCTCGGCGATGTCCTTGCGGTTCTCCTCCGAGAGGATCAGCTCGGTGATGCCGGCGCGTTTGGCGGCCAGGATCTTCTCCTTCACGCCGCCCACGGGCATCACCCGTCCGCGGAGCGTGGTCTCGCCCGTCATGGCGATACGCTCCTTCACCTTGCGGCCCGTATAGCTCGACACGATCGAAGTGACCATCGTGATGCCGGCCGAAGGACCGTCCTTCGGGATCGCACCCTCGGGAACGTGGATGTTGATGTCGTTCGTTTCGAACAGCTTGGGGTCGATGCCCAGCTCCTTGTAGTGGGCCATCGTCCACTCGTGGGCGATCGTCGCCGACTCCTTCATCACGTCGCCAAGGTTGCCCGTGAGGCTCACCTTGCCCTTGCCGGGCGTCAGCACCGACTCGATGTAGAGGATGTCGCCGCCGACCTCGGTCCACGCAAGGCCCGTCACGACGCCCGTCATGCCGCCCACTTCGTACTCCTCCTTGAGGAACTTGGGCATGCCGAGGATTTTCTCGACGTCCTTCATCGAAATCTCGGGCGCGAAAGCCTCGTCGAAAGCGATCTGTTTGGCGCGGGCGCGGGCGATCTTCGCCAGATTCTTGTCCAGCGAACGCACGCCGGCTTCGCGCGTATAGCAGGCGATGACGTTCTCGACGACCTCCGGGGTCATCGTCATCTCCTGCTCCTTGATGCCGTGGGCCTCGCGCTGCTTGGGCAGCAGGTGGTCCAGCGCGATGCGCACCTTCTCCTCCAGGAGGTAACCGGCAATGTTGATCATCTCCATGCGGTCGCGCAGCGCCGGGGCGATATTGGCCACGTTGTTGGCCGTGGCGATGAACAGCACCTTCGACAGGTCGTACTCCATGTCGAGGTAGTTGTCGTGGAACGTGGTGTTCTGCTCCGGATCGAGCACCTCCAGCAGGGCGCTCGACGGGTCGCCGTGGTTCGAAACGGTCACCTTGTCCACCTCGTCGAGGATGATGACGGGGTTCGACGAGCCGCACCGCTTGATGGTCTGGATGATCCGGCCCGGCATGGCGCCGATGTAGGTGCGGCGGTGTCCGCGAATCTCCGACTCGTCGTGCAGGCCGCCCAGCGAAATACGGCCGAACTTGCGGCCCAGCGCCGCGGCCACCGACTTGCCCAGCGAGGTCTTACCCACGCCCGGAGGGCCGTAGAGGCAGAGGATCGGCGATTTGAGGTCGCCCTTGAGCTTGATGACGGCCAGGTGCTCCAGCAGCCGCTCCTTCACCTCGTCCAGACCGAAATGGTCGTGATCGAGCTGTTCGCGGGCGCACTTGAGGTCGAGGTTGTCCTTCGTCACGTCGTTCCACGGCAGTTCCAGCAGCAGCTGCAGGTAGGTCATCTGCACCGAATATTCGGCCACGGCGGGATTCAGCCGCTCGACCTTCTGCAACTCCTTCTCGAAGGTTTCGCCCACCTCCGCGGGCCAGTTCTTCTTCTTGGCCTCCTCGCGCATCTTCTCGATGTCGGCATCGGCGCCGTCGCCCAGTTCGTCCTGGATCGTACGCATCTGCTGCTGGAGGTAGTAGTCGCGCTGCTGCTTGTCGATCTCCTGCTTGACGCGCTCCTGAATCTGGTTCTTCAGCTCGGCCAGCTGCTGCTCGCGAATCAGGATTTCGAGCAGCTTGCGGGCGCGGGCCAGCAGGCCGGGGGCCTCCAGCAGCGACTGGCGGTCTTCGTCCGTCAGCTCCATGTTGGAGCAGATGAAGTTGATGATGCCGCGCTTCGAGTCGATGTTCTTGATGGCGAAAGCCGCCTCCTTGGGCATCGACGGCGACACGTTGATGATGTTCAGCGCCACGTCGCGGATCGAGTCCACGAGAGCCTCGAACTCGATGCTCTTCACATCGGGAGTCGAATCGCGCAGGGCCGTCACCCGGGCCTTGAAATAAGGCTCGGTGGTGATGTACTCCGTGATCTCGACCTTCTCCAGGCCGTTCAGGATCACCGTGAGGTTGCCGTTGGGCATTTCGAGGATCTTGATGATCCGCGCGGCCGTGCCGACCTTGTACATGTCGTCCGGCGCGGGGTCCTCGACGTCGCTTTCGCGCTGCAACACGGCGCCCAGAATACCGCCTTCGGCATTCACGGCGCGCACGAGGTTGATGCTCTTGTCGCGGCCCACCGTGATGGGCGTGATGGCGCCGGGGAAAAGCACCGACGAACGCAGCGTGAGAATGGGTATGATTTCGGGCACTTCGACCTCCTCCACAGGCTCGTCGCCGCCGGTCACGATGGGGATCACGCGGTGATTGCCGTCGAGCAGCTCGGGAACGAGATTCACGTCGTCTACTTCGATGGTTTTGATCTTATCTTTTTTGCTCATAGGATATACAGATATATAATGGTGCAAATATAACGATTTTTTAGAAATTTTATTTTATCTTTGACAGAATGTTAATAACTTTGCATCCCTGAAAACAAAGTAAAATTCAACGCGCCATGCAAATCGCAGACAAATACGCACCGCAGCAGATCGAATCCAAATGGTACGACTACTGGATCGAACAGCATATTTTCCACTCGGAACCCGACCAGCGGGAACCCTACACGATCGTCATCCCTCCCCCCAACGTGACGGGCATGCTCCACATGGGGCACATGCTCAACAACACGTTGCAGGACGTGCTGGTGCGCCGCGCCCGCATGTCGGGAAAGAACGCCTGCTGGGTGCCGGGCATGGACCACGCGTCGATCGCCACCGAAGCCAAGGTGGTGGCGATGCTGCGCGAAAAGGGCATCGAAAAGTCGTCGCTCACGCACGAGGAGTTCCTCCGCCACGCCTGGGAATGGAAGGAGAAATACGGCGGCGTGATTCTCAAACAGCTGCGCAAACTGGGCGCCTCGTGCGACTGGGACCGCACGTGCTTCACGATGGACGAAGCCCGCACGGAGAGCGTTCTGCGCGTCTTCTGCGACCTCTACGAGAAAGGCAAGATCTACCGCGGCGTAAGGATGGTCAACTGGGACCCCGCGGCGCAGACGGCCCTCTCGGACGAGGAGGTGGTCTTCAAGGAGTCGCACGGCAAGCTCTACTACCTGCGCTACAAGGTCGAGGGAACCAACCGGGCGATCATCGTCGCCACGACGCGCCCCGAGACCATTCTGGGCGATACGGCGCTGTGCGTCAACCCCAATGACGAGCGTTACAAGGCCCTGCCCGCCGACGCCCGCGTCGTCGTGCCGCTGGTGGGACGGTCGATCCCGGTGATCCGCGACGAATACGTCGACATCGAGTTCGGAACGGGCGCCCTGAAGGTGACTCCGGCCCACGACGTGAACGACTACATGCTGGGCGAGAAATACGGGCTGGAGACCATCGACATCTTCAACGACGACGGCACGATCAACGACAAGGTGGGCATGTACGTGGGTCAGGACCGCTTCGACGTGCGCCGGCAGATCGAAAAGGACCTCGACGCGGCGGGCCTTTTGGAAAAGACCGAAGATTACACCAACAACGTGGGCTATTCGGAGCGCACGGGCGTGGCCATCGAGCCGAAACTCTCGATGCAGTGGTTCCTCTCGATGCAGGAGCTGGCCGAACCGGCGACGAAAGCCGTGATGGAGGACGCGATCCGTTTCGTGCCCGAGAAATACAAGAACACCTACCGCCACTGGATGGAGAACATCAAGGACTGGTGCATCTCGCGCCAGCTGTGGTGGGGCCAGCGCATTCCGGCGTACTATCTTCCCAAAGGCGGCTTCGTGGTGGCCCTGACGGCCGAAGAGGCGTTGGAAAAGGCCCGCGAGAAGAGCGGCGACGCATCGCTGCAACTGACGGACCTGCGGCAGGACGAGGACGTGCTGGACACGTGGTTCTCGTCGTGGCTGTGGCCCATCTCGGTATTCGACGGCATCCGCTTCCCGGACAACAGGGAGATCGGCTACTACTACCCCACCAACGATCTGGTGACCGGTCCCGACATCATCTTCTTCTGGGTGGCCCGCATGATCATGGCCGGCTACGAATACCGCCACGAAAAGCCCTTCTCGAACGTCTACTTCACGGGTATCGTGCGCGACAAGATCGGCCGCAAGATGTCCAAGCAGCTGGGCAATTCGCCTGACCCGCTGGACCTGATTGCCCAATACGGCGCCGACGGCGTGCGCATGGCCATGCTGATCTCCTCGTCGGCCGGCAACGACGTGATGTTCGACGAGGCGCTGTGCGAGCAGGGCCGCAACTTCGGCAACAAAATCTGGAACGCCTACCGCCTCCTGAACGGCTGGGCGGTGGACGCCGCAGCGGCGCAAAGCGAGAACAACCGTCTGGCCGTGGCGTGGTTCGGGCAGGCGTTGGGCCGCTCGCTGCGCCAGATCGCCGAGGATTTCAAGTCATACCGCATCTCGGAGGCCTTCAAGGAGGCTTACCGCCTCTTCTGGGACGATTTCAGCGGCTTGTACCTCGAGATGGCGAAGCCCGCCTACGGACAGCCCATCGACGCCCCGACGATGGAGGCGACGAAGGGCTATTTCGACGCCCTGATGCGCGTGCTGCACCCCTTCATGCCGTTCGTCACGGAAGAGATCTGGCAGGACCTCGCGCCCCGCGCCGAAGGCGCTTCGATCTGCGTGGCGCAGATGCCCGAGCCTGCGGCCGAAGACGCCGCGATGCTAGCGCGCTTCGAACTGGCGAAGGAGATCATCACCTCGGTGCGCAACATCCGCAACCAGAAGAGCCTGCCGCAGAAAGAGGCGCTGACGCTCCGGGTCATCGCCGATGAGAACTATCCCGCGGAGTTCGCCCCCGTCGTGATGAAGATGGCCAACCTCACGGCCATCGAGACCGTGGCGGAGAAGGACCCGGCGGCCGCGGCGTTCATCGTCAAGACGACGCAGTACTTCGTGCCGATGGCCGGAAAGATCGACGCCGAGGCCGAGCGCAAAAAACTCGCGGACGATCTGGCCTACTACGAGGGATTCCTCGCCTCGGTGATGAAGAAGCTCTCGAACGAGCGGTTCGTCGCCTCGGCGCCCGAGAAGGTGGTGGCCAACGAGCGCGCCAAGCAGGCCGACGCCGAAGCCAAGATCACGGCGATCCGCGAACAGTTGGCGGCGCTCGAATCCGGCAAATAAGCATTAAAACAGCTATCATGGCCCTACGATACAAACTCCTCCTGTCATGCTGCGCCCTGACCATGACGGCAGCCTGTGCCTATGCCCGGGGATTCAGACTGGAAGGAAGGATCGAGGGACTGCAAGCCGGAGACACCCTCCGTTTCGAGCGTATTCTCCTGCCTTCATGGAAGTACGGCCCGGGATTCGACGTCGTGGTCCGCAAACCGGGCGCATTCCGCCATCGGGGGAAGTCGGAACACGACCAGTACTACCTGATGACCTACCGCCCGAAAGCCGGAAGAGCCGCAGCCGGGGATCGCGGAGGCAAACCCGTCATCGTCAGGCCCGGCGATAGGATCGGCATGACCGGCTCGACGGATGCGATCTATTATTGCCGTCTCGGCGGAGGAATTTACGACGAGCCCATGCTGTCGAGCCTGCTGGCGGTCGATGATTCGCTCGGCCGGGTCCGGGGGCGTTATCTGGAAAATGCACGGGAAGCGTCGGAGCGGAACGATACGGCAGCCAGCCGGGAATGGGGCGGAAAATTCAACCGATTTTACAACGGCAATCCCGGCGTAGAACGGAAGGATATGCTGCGAAAAGCCTACGAAGCGGCCAATCCGCACGGAAGTCTGTACCTGTTGATCGACAGGATACCCAAGTTGTCGTACACCCCGGCCAAGGAGGCGCGCAGGTTTTACAAGACATTGTCCGAAGGGTTGAAAACGAGCTATTTCGGCCGGATGTACGCAGACTGCATGGCAAGAATGGAACAACTCGCCGAAGGAAAACCGGCGCCGGATTTCACACTGACAACGACCGAAGAGCGTACTGTCGCCAAGGCTGATTTCAAAGGCCGATACCTGCTGCTCTACCATTGGGGATTGTGTCCCGGCTCGATCCATATCGACCGGCAGGTGAGCGATCTGTTCGAAAAGTACAAGGACAAAGGGTTGCAGGTGGTGGGACTGACCGAATCCATCGCCGATATCCGGAGCGTATACGAAAGTCTGCCCGCAGGCAAAAAAACGCCGTCGCCGGGTGTGGACGACATGCGCCCCGTGCTGGCCGGCATGCTGGAACACGGATGGATCGAAGCGGAACTGGAAACCGGTCATCCGGAAAACCGGCAGATCATGGAAACGTATGCCATCGAAGGCTGGCCGTTCTTCGTTCTGATCGGTCCGGACGGCACCATACTGGCACGCAATTACACGAATGCCTTTTACCGGGCGAAAAAGATTCTGGACAAGGAACTGGGCGGAACGGCCGCCGAATGAACCGCGAAACGGCCGGCGGCGGGACGGCAGGCGCAAGCCCCGGAAAACCGGACCGGAACATCCCGTCATAAACTCTATGTTTGATCTCTAATCTACGCATATTTTGTCTGCGATCACCATCTACACCGACGGCTCGGCCCTCGGAAACCCCGGGCCGGGCGGCTACGGCGCAGTGCTTCTCTCGGGACACCACCGCAAGGAGCTGTCGCAGGGATTCCGCCTCACGACCAACAACCGCATGGAGCTGATGGCCGTGTGCGTGGCGCTCGAAACGCTCAAGTTCGAGGGTTCGGACGTGGTCATCTACTCCGATTCGAAATACGTCGTCGACGCTGTCTCGAAAGGCTGGGTCTTCGGCTGGGTCCGCAAGGGATTCGCGGGCAAGAAAAACCCCGATCTCTGGATGCGTTTCCTGCGCGTGTACAACCGCCACAACGTCCGTTTCGTCTGGGTCAAGGGCCACGCCGAAACAGTCGAGAACAACCGCTGCGACTGTTTGGCCGTGGCGGCGGCCAACGACAAGGCGCACTGGCTCGAAGACACGGGCTACGATCCCGCAGAGCGGTAAAACGGAAGGCCGCCGCACCGTTTTTTCGGCACAAAGTCCACCATAATCCATCGAATTATCGTACATTTTTCGCTTTTCGGGTTATTATTCCTATCTTTACGCCGCTAATTGCGTAACCAACAAACATACGCTCCGAATGTTCAAAACATACATGCGGCTGTTGGGTTTTGCCCGGCCGATCAAGAAATACGCGATCCCCTACTTCTTCTACTCGCTTTTCTACGCGTTGTTCAACTCGCTGACGTTCATGCTGATCATCCCGATCCTGAACACCATGTTCGACGCGAACTACTCCTTCGAATACGTCGAAAAGCTGCCTCCCCTGGAACTCAATCAGGACTACCTCGCAACACTTTTCAACTTCGCCTATTCGCACATCTTCGAACAATACGACCGCCAGAACGTACTGATGCTGCTGGCCATTGTAGCCATCTGCATCAGCCTAATGAGCAACCTGTTCCGCTACCTCGGCGCATGGACCATGGAGAACATGCGCACGCGGACCCTGCAACGCATGCGCAACGAAATGTTCTCGCGCGTGATGGACATGAACGTGGGCTATTTCTCGGACCAGCGCAAGGGCGACATCATTTCGAAAATCACCTCCGACGTGGGCGTGGTGCAGTTCTGCATCACCAACACCCTCCAGGTGTCGTTCCGCGAACCGTTTCTGATCATCGGCTACATCGTGATGATGGTGGCCATTTCGTGGGAGCTGGCCATCTTCTCGGTGCTGTTCCTCCCGGTGGTGGCCCTGCTGATCGGCAGCATCGTGAAGAAACTCCGCCACCCGGCCCGCACCAACCAGCAGCGCATGGGCGAGATGGTCTCGACGCTCGACGAGTCGCTCTCGGGCATCAAGGTCATCAAGAGCTATAACGCCACGGAATACATCAAGCAGAAATACTACGCCATCAGCGCCGACCTGGCGCGCCTGACCCTCTCGATGGCCCGCCGGCAGCAGCTGGCCTCGCCGATGAGCGAGTTCCTCGGCATCACGGCCGTGGGCGTGATCCTCGTCTTCGGCGGTTCGCTCGTGGCCAAAGGCGTGCTCGACCCCGGCGGATTCATCGCCTTCATCGCCATCTTCTCGCAGATCACGCGCCCCGTGCGCACCTTCATCGACCAGTTCGCCAACATCAACCAGGGAATCGCCGCCGGAGAGCGCATCTTCTCGATCATCGACACGAAACCCGAAATACAGGACAAACCCGGCGCCCGGGAACTCACGGGGCTGAAAGAGAAAATCGAATTCCGCGACGTGCACTTCACCTACGACGGGGAGCGCGAAGTGATCGACGGCATTTCGTTCGAGATACGCCGCGGGCAGACCGTGGCTCTGGTCGGTCCCTCGGGAGGCGGCAAGTCGACGCTGAGCGAGCTGCTGCCCCGCTTCTACGACCCCTCGGCGGGCGAAATACTCATCGACGGCATCTCGCTGCGCGACTACACGCAGGAGAGCGTGCGCGCCCATATGAGCGTCGTGGCGCAGGACACCGTGCTTTTCAACGACACCATCGAAAACAACATCGGCATGGGCAAGCGCGGCGCCACGCACGAAGAGGTGGTCGAGGCGGCGAAGGTCGCCAACGCGGACTGCTTCATCCGCGAATGCACCGACGGTTACGGGACCAACATCGGCGACCGGGGCGTGAAACTCTCCGGCGGCCAGCGCCAGCGGCTCTCGATCGCCCGCGCGGTGCTCAAGAACCCCGACATCCTGATCCTCGACGAGGCCACCTCGGCACTCGACACCGAGAGCGAAAAACTCGTGCAGGACGCCCTCAACAACCTGCTCAAAGGCCGTACGTCGGTGGTCATCGCCCACCGTCTGTCGACCATCCACAACGCCGACCTGATCGTTGTCGTCGACCACGGCCGCATCGCCGAACAGGGCACGCACAACGAGCTGATGGAACGCAACGGCATCTACGCCAAGCTGATCGAAATGCAATCCTTCGACTAAAATGACCGAGCGGGAAAAGATGCTCGCCGGCGGGTGGTTCGACCCCCGGGATGCGGAACTCACCGCCATCCGGGACAACGCCACGCGCCTGATGCACCGCCTCAACGTTGAACTCTGCGGCCACGACGACGCCTACCGCGCCGCACTGCGCGAGCTGTGCCCCGGCTGCGAAGGATTCATCCGCGAACCGTTCCGCTGCGATTACGGACTCAACATCTCAATCGGCGAAGGGTCGTTCGTCAATTTCGACTGCGTGTTCCTCGACCTGGCACCGATCCGCATCGGCCGCCACACGCTCATAGGTCCCAAAGTGCAGCTGCTCACCGCCCTGCATCCGTTCGACGCGACACAGCGCCGCACTGGACTCGAAGCGGGCCGTCCGATCACCGTCGGCGACGACTGCTGGCTGGGCGGAGGGGTGATCGTCTGCCCGGGCGTCGCCATCGGCGACCGTTCGGTCATCGGCGCCGGAGCCGTCGTGACGCGCGACATCCCGGCCGACTCGGTGGCCGTGGGAAACCCGGCGCGCGTGATCCGCACGCTGACGCGGCAGGACGAAACCGAATAGCGCCGCCGCGCAAAAAATCATCCGGACAAAATTCGTTTTCTCCCGAAATTTTCTATTTTTGCAGAAACATCGAAAAAAGGGTATTTCTGCCATGCACTCCGAACAAGCCGCCCCCGACCTGCTGCAAAAATCACTCGACGCCTCCGGCGTCGGATGGTGGCAGCTCGACTTCGGACAGCGCGAAATGACCTGTTCGCGGCTGGCGGCGGACCTTTTCGGCGCAGATCGCACCCGCATTTCGTTCGAGGAGGTCTACCTGCTGCCCGGCGAGGAGCACCGGGCGCGCATTTACACCCGCTGCGCCGCCCTCAAGGTCTCCGACTCGCTCGACGAAACGTTCGTCACGGCCAACGGCGACAGATGCCTGCAAGTCAGAGCCGTGGCTGCCGCCAACGATCCGCTGACGGGCGTCCGCTCGGTTTTCGGAACCGTCCGCCGCGTTACGGAAGGCACTCCCGAAAATGCCGAACTGGCCTCCATCAATCAGAGTTACAAGGCGACGCAACGCAATTACAGCCACCTCGCACAACTGATCGAACACCTGCCGATCGGCTACCTGCGCGTCAACATCCTGCGCGACAAATCGGGCGAAGCGGTCGACTACCTGCTTTCGTACATCAACCAGCAGGCCGGCAGGATACTGGGCATCCACACGCAGGGCCATGCCGGAAAGACGGCCCGCGAGGTGGGAATAGATCCCCTGAAACACATTCCCACATTCGAGCACATCCCCTCCTGCTCCTTCTGGGAGCAGACCGGGAAAAGCCCGGACGGCAAACGCACCTGCCGCTGCCTGATCTACAACACGCCGGGCGACGACGACGAACTGGTCATCCTGCTCGAAGACATCACCGACGCCACGCGCAGCCGCGAACAGCTGGACGATTTCGAGCATCTCTTCAACCTGGTTTCGGACTTCGCGCACGTGGGCTGCGTCAGCTACAACCCCCTTACGGGAGAGGGTTACACCAAGGGTCCCTGGGCCAAAAATTACGGCGAAGCGGAAAACACGCCCGCCTCACAGATTCTCGGCCACTGGCGGCAGGTCCATCCCGACGACCGGCAACACCTTGAGGAGGAGTTCGAACGCCTCAAAACCGGAGAAATCCGGACTTTCGTCAACGAAGTGCGCATCGTGAGCGATCAGGAGCCGATGCGCTGGATCAAAATCCACCTGCTCTGCCGCGACTACCGTCCGGAGGAGGGCGTGATCGACCTGGCGTGCGTCAACTACGACATCAGCGAACTCAAACGCACCGAGGAGGAGGAGCTGCGCGAAGCGAAGAAGCGCGCCGAGGAGTCCAACAAACTCAAGTCGGCGTTCCTGGCCAACATGAGCCACGAAATCCGCACCCCGCTGAACGCCATCGTCGGATTCTCGGAGCTGCTGGCAGACGAAAGCAGGCACGAAACCCGCCGGGAGTACACCGACATCATCCTGCGCAACAACACCCTGCTGCTGCAAATCATCTCCGACGTGCTGGATCTGGCGCGCATCGAGTCGGGACGCACGGACATCGAGCGCACGCAGTTCGACGCCCGGGACTTATGCCGGGAGGTCGCCGACTCGCTCCGCCTCCAGCGCCGGCCGGGCGTGGAACTGCGCGTCGAGGAAGGGCTGCCGGAATTCCCCGTCACGGAGTACAGGAAGGGGCTTGCCCAGGTGCTGAACAACTTTACGCGCAATGCACTGAAATTTACCGAAAAAGGATCGGTAACGATCGGATTCCGCCGGATTCCCGGCCACATCCGTTTCTACGTCCGCGACACGGGCATCGGCATCGCGCCCGAAGACCGGGAACGCATCTTCGAACGTTTCGTCAAACTCGACACCTTCACCCAAGGGACCGGGCTCGGGCTGTCGATCTGCAAGTCGATCGCCGAACAGCTGGGCGGCTCGGTCGGCGTCGACTCCGTGGCGGGCGAAGGCTCCTGTTTCCGGATCGACATTCCCGCGGGGGAGTAATCCCCAAAACCCGCGTCCGTCCCGGGCGCAGAACCGGACGGGAAACGACCGGGGCGGTCATCGCCCCGAAGCCGGACGCGGACAGCCCCGACGAAGGGAAGGCCCCCGCAGACCCCGCTTCCCGGAACGGAAATCCATAAATCGAACGCTTCAGACCCGTTTTTCAAATCTTTTTTATATCTTTGCCAATTGTCAGAAAATTAGCGAAGAAATTTCCACCGATATGAAGTTCAAGGAGTATAAAGGCCTCGACCTGGCAGGCATAGCCGCCGACGTGCTCGGCGAATGGGACGCACGCGACACGTTCCACAAAAGCATCACGACCCGCGAGGGCCATCCCACGTTCGTATTCTACGAGGGTCCCCCCTCGGCAAACGGCATGCCCGGCATCCACCACGTCATGGCCCGCACGATCAAGGACGTATTCTGCCGCTACAAGACGCAGCAGGGCTACCTCGTGCACCGCAAGGCCGGATGGGACACTCACGGACTGCCCGTGGAACTGGGCGTCGAGAAGAAGCTCGGCATCACCAAGGAAGACATCGGCAAGAAGATCTCCATCGAGGAGTACAACCGCACGTGCCGCGAGGCGGTGATGGAGTTCACGGGCAAGTGGGAGGACCTCACGCGCAAGATGGGCTACTGGGTCAACATGGACGACCCGTACATCACCTACGACAACAAATACATCGAGACGCTGTGGTGGCTCCTGAAGCAGCTCTTCGACAAGGGGCTGCTCTACAAGGGCTACACCATCCAGCCCTACTCGCCCGCCGCCGGAACGGGTCTCTCGACCCACGAACTGAACCAGCCCGGCTGCTACCGCGACGTGAAGGACACGACCTGCACGTCGCAGTTCCGCGTGATCCGCGACGCGAAGAGCGAGAAACTCTTCGAAGGAATCGAAGGTGAACTCTATTTCCTGGCCTGGACCACCACGCCGTGGACGCTGCCTTCGAACACGGCGCTGGCCGTAGGCCCTGCGATCGAATACGTGAAGGTCAAGTGCCGCAACCCCTACACCGACCGGCCGCAGACGGTCATTCTGGCCAAAGAGCTACTGGGTTCCTACTTCACCAAGAAGATGGAAGGCACATACGAGATCATGGAGGGGAGCTGGAAAGGTCCCGAGCTGGAAGGCATCCGCTACGAGCAGCTGATCCCGTGGGTGAAGCCGGAAGGCGACGCCTTCCGCGTGATCGTCGGCGACTACGTGACCACCTCGGACGGTACGGGCATCGTGCACATCGCCCCGACGTTCGGCGCCGACGACGACCGTGTGGCCAAGGCCGCCGGCATCCCGCCGCTCTTCATGGTCGACCGCGCGGGCAAGAACCAGCCGATGGTCGACAGGCAGGGCAAATTCTTTTTGATCGAAGACCTCGACCCGGAGTTCGTGAAGACGCACGTCGACGCCGCGAAATACGGGGAGTATGCGGGCCGCTACGTGAAGAACGCCTACGACGAGCGGCTGAGCGAGACCGACCCGACGCTGGACATCGACATCGCGGTGATGCTGAAAGCCGAAAACAAGGCCTTCAAGATCGAGAAGCACACCCACTCCTACCCCCACTGCTGGCGCACGGACAAACCCGTGCTCTACTACCCGCTCGACTCGTGGTTCATCCGCACCACGGCGCTGCGCGAGCGGATGATCGAACTGAACAAAACGATCCGCTGGAAACCCGAATCGACCGGAACGGGCCGCTTCGGCAAGTGGCTCGAAGGACTGGTGGACTGGAACCTCTCGCGTTCGCGCTTCTGGGGAACCCCGCTGCCCGTATGGGCCACGGAGGACTACTCCGAGGTGAAGTGCATCGGTTCGGTCGAAGAACTGATGGCCGAAATAGAGCGTTCGATAGCGGCGGGCGTCATGCAGGAAAACCCGTACAGGAATTTCAGGGTCGGCGACATGTCGAAGGAGAACTACTCGACCGAGAACATCGACCTGCACCGCCCCTATGTCGATTCGATCGTGCTGGTCTCGTCGAAGGGCGAGCCGATGAGGCGCGAATCGGACCTGATCGACGTGTGGTTCGACTCGGGCGCCATGCCCTATGCGCAGGTGCACTACCCGTTCGAGAACAAGGAGGGCTTCGGCCAGGTCTACCCCGCCGACTTCATCGCCGAGGGCGTCGACCAGACGCGCGGCTGGTTCTTCACGCTGCACGCCATCGCCTCGATGCTTTTCGACTCGGTGGCTTTCAAGAATATCATTTCGAACGGTCTGGTGCTGGACAAGAACGGCAACAAGATGTCGAAACGCCTGGGCAACGCCGTCGATCCGTTCGAGGTGCTCGACACCTACGGAGCCGACGCGACGCGCTGGTACATGATCTCCAACTCGCAGCCGTGGGACAACCTCAAGTTCGACAGGGACGGCGTCGACGAAGTGCGCCGCAAATTCTTCGGAACGCTCTACAACACCTACTCGTTCTTCGCCCTCTACGCCAACGTGGACGGCTTCACGGGCCGTGAAGAGGAGGTTCCGATGGAGAAGCGTCCCGAAATCGACCGCTGGATCATCTCGCTCCTGAATACGCTGGTGAAGAACGTTACCGAATCTCTCGAAGACTACGACCCCACTCCGGCGGCCCGCGCCATTCAGGAGTTCGTGGGCGAAAACCTCTCGAACTGGTACGTGCGCCTCAACCGCAAGCGGTTCTGGGGAGGCGGCATGTCGGAAGACAAACTGGCGGCCTATCAGACGCTGTACACCTGTCTTGAGACCGTCACGATGCTCGCAGCGCCGTTCGCACCGTTCATCTCCGACCGCATCTTCACGGACCTCAACGCCGTGAGCGGCCGCCACAAGGACGAATCGGTGCATCTCGCGGCGTTCCCGACGGCCGACGAACGGCTGATCGACGCCCGCCTCGAAGAGATGATGTCGCTGGCGCAGAAGGTCTCGTCGATGGTGCTGGCCCTGCGCCGCAAAGTGTCGATCAAGGTGCGCCAGCCGCTGACCAAAATCCTGATCCCGGTGCTCGACCCCGCGACGGCGGAGCATATTTCGGCCGTGAAGAACCTCATTATGAACGAGGTCAACGTGAAGGAGATCGAGCTGATCGAAAAGACCACGGGGCTGATTACCAAACGCATCAAGCCCAACTTCAAGACCCTCGGGCCGCGTTACGGCAAGTGGATGAAGCAGATCGCCGCCCTCGTCGCGGAGTTCTCGCAGGAACGTATCGCCGAGGTGGAGGCCGCGCCGGAAACGGTGCTCGACCTCGGAGCGGAGCGGATCACCGTGACGCCCGCCGACTTCGAGATCACCTCGGAAGACATGCCCGGATGGCTCGTTGCCTCGGAGGGAAAACTCACCGTGGCGCTCGACATTACCGTCACCGAGGAGCTGAAAGCCGAAGGTGTGGCACGCGAGTTGATAAACCGCATCCAGAATATCCGCAAGGACTCCGGATTCGAGGTCACGGACAAGATCCGCGCAGAGATCGAACAGAAGCCCCTGGTGGCCGACGCAATCGCCCGATTCGCCGGTTACATCGCTTCGCAGACCCTCGCCGTGGAGGTCCGTCCGGCAGCGGAACCGGCAGGCGAAACGGTCGTCGAAACCGACGTGGACGACGAACCGCTGCGCATCGCCGTGACGCGGATATAGCCCCTTGATATATTCCGGTAAAATTTGGTAATATCGGAATTATTGCTTAATTTTACAGTAAACCTTAAAAGAGAGGAGATTATTATGGCAGACGAAAGAACCAGATACAGCGACGCCGAACTCGAAGAGTTCCGGCAGCTTATCCTGAAAAAGCTTGAGAACGCGCGTGCGGACTACGAGCTGCTGCGCGCCACGATCACCCATACCGCCGACAACGATACGGAAGACACATCGCCGACGTTCAAGGTGCTGGAGGAGGGCGCTGCAACTCTTTCCAAAGAGGAAAGCGGTCGTTTGGCTGCCCATCAGATGAAATTTATCCGCAACCTCGAAATGGCGCTCGTACGCATCGAGAACAAGACGTACGGCATCTGCAAAACGACCGGAAAGCTCATTCCCAAGGAGCGGCTGATGAAAGTGCCCCACGCCACGGAATGCATCGAGGCCAAAGAGGGCCGCAGATAAGGCGGGGAAGGGATGACCCCCATTCCACGCTGAACGGAAAATGGAAAAAGACGACCTTCGGGCCGTCTTTTTCGTCTTCTCCGGGGGAGGGCGTCGCGGCAAAGAAAAGAGAGGGATGGAAAACACCGATTATAAGCCATGCGGGGAGCTGCACCCGCCGCCGAGACGGAATAATCGGGATATGGGTATCGAATCCTCAATTTAGGCCCCTGTGTCGCACTTTTTGCCGAAAAAATCCGTTATCTTTGACACAATGTTCGCCCGGTTCTGCATATTTTCCCTGATCCTGATTGGGGCGGCAACGGTCCTCTCGGTCCGTGCCGCAGGACCCGGCACGCACGCCCCCGACCGGTTCACGCCCGACAGCGCCCGCGTGGCGAATCCCGACGCATCGGCGCGCAACCAGCGCCTCTACGACAGCATCCAGTCGAAAACCAGCCGGCGCGCCGTGCCGCGCATGCTTTACCGGATGCTCTTCGTAAAACCCGTGCTCGACACCACGATGAGCGGCCGCGTCACCGACGAGAGCCGCCTGCTGGAACCCTACGCCGGGAAAACCATCGGCGACATCACCATCGAACGCCAGCAGGTTTTCGACCCCGGCGGCAACCGGCTCGAACGCATGGCCAACAAAACCCACATGCTCACCCGCGACCGCGTCGTCCGGCGCGACCTGCTGTTCCGCTCGGGCGACAAGCTCGACCCGCAGCTCATCGTGCGCAACAAGCAACTGATCCGCTCGCGCGACTACATCTCGGACATCGACGTCACGGTGCTCCCCGACGCGGTGGACTCGACACGCGTGAACCTCCTGATCACCACGCGCGACAGCTGGACCATCTCCGTCGACGGAGGATGGCATTCCGAGGGCCGGACGATGGTGGGGCTTTCCGACGCCAACATCTTCGGATCGGGCAACAAACTCAAATTTATGACCAACTTCAGCCGCAAGGACTTCTCCTACGGCGGCAACATGGTCGAATACGAAATCCCCAACCTGCTCGGGACCTTCTACACCGCCGAGATCGGCGGAGGGCGCGACTTCTACAACTCGACGCTCAACATGGGGCTGCGCAAAGAGTTCCTCAAACCCACGGACTACGAGATAGGCCTTACATACAGCGACATCAAAGCCAAGCGCTACATGATCGAACAGGACACGTCGCTGCTGGTGAAGGAACGCAACCTCGACGTCTGGGGCGGCTACTCGCACTACCTGCGCGGGATCAAATCGAGCGTTTATCTCTCGGGACGCTACAACTACCGGCGCGTGAGCCGCAGGCCCCTCGTAGCCCCGGACTACAACCCCGCGCTGCACGACCAGGACGCCCTGCTGGTCGGCGGGGGTCTCTACCGCGAAAAATTCTACACGGCCAACATGATCTACGGATTCGGTACGCGCGAGTACCTCGCGACGGGCTACAAGGCCGAAGTGACGACGGGCTATTCGTGGGGCGAATTCAACGACGCCCTCTACCTCGGCGCGAGCTACGAAACGGGTGGATTCCGCAGACTGGGCTACATCATGGGCGGCTTCACGCTCGGAAGCTACATAGACCTCGAAAACGGCATGTGGCAGCGCAGCGCCGTAGATGTCGACCTGCGGTGGTTCTCCAACCTTTTCCTGTTCAAGCGCAGCCGCATCCGCCAGTTCCTCGCCTTCAACTACACGCAGGGCTGGAACCGTGCGACGGGCAGCGACGAGAGCATCCGCTTCACGCGCACCGACGGCCTGCAAGCCCTCAAGGAGTACATCATCGGAACCAACCGCATGATCCTCAACACCGAGACGGTGGTATTCACCCCCTACCAGCCGCTGGGATTCCGCATCGCCGTCTTCGGGTTCGCCGACTTCGGGCTGATCGGCTATTCGCCCAATATCTTCAAAAACGACTTCTTCACCTCGTTCGGACTGGGCGTGCGGCTGCGAAACGAACGGCTGGTGTTCAACACGATCCAGATCCGGCTGGGCGTGGCCTTCGGCAAACGCGGGCTGGTCGAGAGCGAATATTTCCGCCTTTCGAACCCGACACGCATGGAGCAGTACCGCTACCGGCCGACGCGGCCCGAGATCGTCGAATTCAAATAGGCACGCACAAAAAAGGCGGAGGATTCCCGTGGAATCCCCCGCCTTCGTGAACTTTTTATCTGCTTATGGTTTTTCCTTTAAGCCTTTACCTGCGGGCGCGGATCTCGACCACGCCGTTGCGCCCCTTCTCGCCGTAACGCTTCACGGCCTCGTCGCCCTTGTAGACCTCCATGCGCTTGATCTTCCCGGATTCCAGCCGTTCAACATCCTCTTTCGAGGCCTCCCTGCCGTTGATACGGATCAGCATGCCGTCGGGAAATCCGCCTTTCAGCGTAACCTGTCCCTTATAAACCGACACCGAACTTTCCGGAGTGCCCTGAATGGTCACCTTATCGGCATGCCCGGCGTCCGCCGAAAGTTTAAGCGACGTTCCCACCGCTTTCTGCGCTTCGGAAAGCTGTGCCGAAGTCTCCTTGCGGGCTGCTTCAAGCTCCTTTTGGGCCTTGTCGAGCGCTTTCTGCGCCTGTTTCCAGGCGTCCGAATCCATATACTTGCGGGCGTATTTCATCCCTTCGCGGGCCGCTTCGATCCCGGCTCTACCGGCTTCGATACCCTCCCGGGCCGACTTCGCGGCAGCCCTTTGCGCGGCAGCCGCCTGTTTGGTCGTAATCGTTATCACGCCCTCATACCCCTTGTCGGCAAACTCCCCGGGGAGATTCGTGCCTTTGATCACCGACATGCTTTCAATCTGATCCGGGTCGAGCGATTCGATTTCAGACACTTGCACGCCGTCGACGATAAATACAGGATTCGACTCGACCGACGAGCCGTTCTCGACCTTGAACCGATACGATTTCGCGATTCCGGCCGTATTCACCACAACCGTTCCGTCTTTCGGCCTCGTACCGTGACCGATCACCCGCACGGTTGTCGACTCGTTCGTCCCGGCGCTGTCCGCCCGGGTGACCGTCACGACTTTGCCTTTCAGTCCCGGGACCTGCGCCCCATCGCCCGGTTCTCCGGTCTTTTTGAGCGTTACAAGAATCACGCCGTCGGCAGCCTTTTCGCCGTACACAGCCATCGAAACGGAATCCTTGAGCACGGTGATCGACTCGATCCGGTCGGCAGCGAGGCTGTCCATCGACTTCACCTCCCTGCCGTCGACCAGAATCAGCGGTTGTTGCCCATCGGAAAAAGATTTCGACCCCCGGATGTAGATCGTACTGGTTTCTTTTTTACCTTTGTCTTCCGGAAAGACATAAGCGGTTTCGGCGAAAGCCCCGAGGGCCACGCCCATAAGCGGCAGCAACAGGAGCGCTTTGGCTCCGGCCCACCGCGACGATTTTTTACGCAACATCATGGTAATACGGTTTTTAAGTTTACTGTGATTAAAGCTGTTGGCAATCGAGTACCACCTCCCGCCGGCAGCTTTCTTTATTAACAACATCTGGTAACTCCGGGCGTCGACGCCGCTGTCGAGCACCGCCTCGTCGGCTTCGTATTCGTGGATGGCCCGCAGTTCGCGGCGCAGCAGCCACATCGCGGGGTTGAACCATTGCAGGCAGCCCGCAACGTCGGTCACGATCAGGTCGAGCGAATGGCGCAGCCGCAGGTGCGCTCGTTCGTGAAGCAGAATCGCCCCGCCGTTTTCCGCCAGGTCCCTCTCGGACATCACGATATAGCGTCCCCAGCTGAAAGGCGTCACGGGCCGTTCCGTGCGCACCAGCACAGCCCCGTCCTCCAGCCGTTCGCGACGTCCGCCGCGGATCAGACGCAGGACTCCGATGAGCGAACAAAGCGTCCACAGCAGCGTGGCGGCCGCCCCGAGCAGGAATGCCGCCCCGGCGAGCATCTCCCACGGAAAAGGTTCGGAAAGCGGTTCGGCGAAGACCGTCGCAACAGCCTCCCCGTCCGGGATTTCCGGCAGGACGGGGATTTCGCGGTAAATCGTGATCACGCACAGCGGCAGCACGAACGAGAGGAACATCGCCCCCAGAACCACGATCCGGTTGAAGCGGTGGAAGGTCTCACGGCTCAACAGCAATTTGAAAAAGAGGTAGAAGACAGCCAGGCAGACGCCGACTTTCAGGCTGTAAATCATCAGGTCGTACATGGCGCTACCGGTTTTGATTTTCGATGCGGTCGATCAGGCTGCGCAGTTCGCCGAGCGAGATCTTCTCCTCCTCGACCAGCGCCGAGACCGCCCCGAGGTAGGAATTCTCGAAATAGCGGCTGATCACGCTGCCGAGCGTCGAGCGCGAAAACTCCTCCTCGCTCACCACCGGATAGTATTGGTAGGTGCTGCCGAAGGAGTTGTGGGCGACATAGCCTTTGGCTTCGAGCGCGCGGACCATCGTCGAAAGGGTGTTGAAATGGGGTTTGGGATCGGGCGAAAGGGCCACCAGTTCGCGTACGAACAGCGGACCGTGCTCCCAGAAGCAGCGCATCAGCTCCTCTTCCCTGCGTGTCAGTTTTTCAGGATTCTCTTTCATATTTCACTCAAACAAGCGTTATCAGGTATCGTTTTCAGTTGAAACGGAGGCATTCCAGCATACGGCGGCGCAGCAAAACGCCCGGTCCGGTCCCGATGCGGCGAACGGCGCCCTCGCGGCCGACGATCCCGCCGGATTCGTCCCACGACTTTCCGGACACGCCCGGCCGGCAATGCTCCCTCCGGAACAGCCGCCCATCGCTTCATCGGTCCTTTTTCATGCACCCGGGAGCAAAGGTAACTAAAAAAAATTCACATGCAACTATTTTACATAGTTTTTAAACTAAAAAATTTAGTTATGGCTTTTTTCCGGAATTTGAAGATTAATCCGTATCTTTGAATTATGGTACTTATAGCCGACAGCGGATCGACCAAATGCACGTGGATCGCCAGCGACGGCGCACGGACGACAAACGTGCGCACGCGGGGGATCAACGCCGTGCAGCACTCGGCCGAACAGATACGCGAAGCCCTCGCGGAACTGCCGCCATGCGACGGCGTGACGAGCGTGAAATTCTACGGCGCGGGGTGCGGCGAGACCTTCCCGGAAGCGAGCGAGAAGCTGCGCCGGGAGTTGGAAGCGCACTTCGGAACGACGGACATTACGGTCGAATCGGACCTGCTGGGCGCGGCGCGGGCGCTCTGGGGCCACGGGGAGGGCATCGCCTGCATCCTCGGCACGGGATCGAACTCCTGCCTGTGCCGCGACGGCGAAATCCTGAAAAACGTCCCCCCGCTGGGCTATGTGCTGGGCGACGAGGGCAGCGGGGCCGTGCTGGGGCGCAACCTGGTGAACGGCATCTTCAAGGGGCACATTCCGCTGAAAGAGGAGTTTCTCGCGGCGCACGGGCTGAATTACGAGGAGATCATCCGCCGCGTCTACCGCGAGCCTTACGCCAACCGCTTTCTGGCCTCGTTCGCACCTTTCATACGCACGCATATCGACCGCCCGGAGATCCGGGAGCTGGTACTCCGGTCGTTCCGCGACTTTGCGTCCCGCAACTTGAGCCGCTATCCGGCGGAACTCCCCGTATCGCTGCTGGGCGGCGTGGCGGCCCACTTCGAGGCGTTGCTGCGCGAGGCGCTGGAAGCGGAGGGCCGCCGCGTGGAAACCATCGTAGAATCGCCCGCCGAAGGGCTTTTGAAATACCACTATGGAAGATAGAATCACCGAACAGGATTCGGCCTACGACGACCTGCAACGGATGTCGGTGCACGACATCCTGACGGGCATCAACCGCGAGGACGCCCGTGTGCACGAAGCCGTGCGGCGGACCATCCCCGTCATGGAGCTACTCGTCGAACGCATCGTCGGGCGCATGCAGCGCGGAGGCCGGATGTTTTACATCGGCGCCGGGACGAGCGGCCGGCTGGGGGTCACCGACGCCTCGGAGCTGCCCCCGACCTACGGCGTGCCGTTCGACCGGGTGATCGGGCTGATCGCCGGAGGCGACGGCGCTTTGCGGCGGGCCGTGGAGCACGCCGAAGACGACACCGAAGGGGCCTGGCGCGACATGGCGCCCTACCACCCCACGGCCGGCGATGTGCTGATCGGCATCGCGGCATCGGGAACGACGCCCTACGTGATCGGCGGACTGCGCGCGGCGCGGCGCCACGGACTGCTGACCGGCTCGATCACCTGCAACCCCGCGTCGCCCGTAGCTGCCGAAGCGGAGTATGCGCTCGAAGCGGTCGTAGGACCGGAGTTCGTGACCGGATCGACGCGCATGAAGGCCGGAACGGCCCAGAAATTGATGCTCAACATGTTATCGACAGCCGTGATGATCCGCCTGGGGCGTGTCGAGGGCAACCGCATGGTCAACATGCAGCTGACCAACGACAAGCTCGTGGCCCGCGGAACGCGGATGGTCGCCGAAGCGTCGGGGCTTGACGAAACCGAGGCCCGCAAACTGCTGCTGCGCTGGGGTTCGGTGAAGCGGGCATTGGAGGAGATCGGAAAATAGACAAAACGAATACACACTTCGACGTACAAATCGCTTTCGACCGCCGTCATTGCCGCCTGCGGAGCCATCTACAAGCATGGCCCCGCCCCGGCCTCCCTCCGGAAGGGAGACGACGCATGCTCCCGGCAGTTGAAACGATAAAGCATATGACCGCATAAACAGAACAATGGCTAAACTTTTTTCCGACCGCGAAATACGCGCCATTGCGGTATTCCTGCCGTTGGCCGGGCTGCTGATCATAGCCCTGATGCTCGTACGCCCGGCAGCCGACCCCGAAGCGGCCCGCCGCGCCGAGGCCGAGATGGAGGAGGCGTTGCCCGCGGACAGCGTCGTGATGTCGCATTTCGACCCCAACACGGCCTCGCTCGACGACCTGCGGCGACTCGGGCTTACGAAGCACGAAGCGGTGAGCCTGCTGAAATACCGCGCCGCGGGCAAAGTGTTCCGCATACCCGAGGACCTGACGCTCTGCTACGGCATCAGCGACTCGCTCTACCGGCGGCTCGAACCCTGGGTGCGCATCGGCCGCAAATACGCCATCGCACCCGAAAAATACCGCACGGGACGCATTCTCCCCGAACCGCTCGCACCCGGGCCGTTCCGCATCGACACCGTGAGCGCCCGCTACCTGCGCGCCATCGGGGCCTTGTCGAAGCGTCAGGCCGAGGCGTTCATCCGCTGGCGGGATTTGAGCGGCATCTACGACATGGAGGACCTGCGCGAATGCTACGTCGTGAGCGACTCGGTGGCCGCGGCGCTGGAACCCTACGTCATCTTCCCGGAACGGAAGGCGCGGCCGATCGAACAGCCCGTGGAGCTGAACACGGCCGATTCGGCGACGCTGCGCTCGGTTGTGGGCATCGGTCCCAGGACCGTCGTGGCGATCATGCACTACCGCGAACGGCTCGGCGGATTCGTCCGCGCGGAGCAACTCGCAGAGGTTCCGGGAGTGCGGGAACGCAATTATGAAAAAATTTTGAAACAAATTTACTGCGATAGTTGCAAAATTCGGAAAATTGATATTAACTTTGCAAGTCCGAAAGTGCTGGGGAAACACCCCTACATAGCACCGCAGGCATTACGAAAATTGCTGAAAGCAAGACAGTTGAAAGGAGGTTGGAGTACCGCTGGAGAATTGGTGGAACAGAACATATTGACCCGCGAGGAGGCAGCACGGCTGGCTCCTTATCTGCAATTCGGGTCGGACAGCGGACCTGCCGACGAATAAAACGACCGTTTTTGGGGAAGATGCATCGAGGATGCGCACCCCGCAGTTTTCAGAACGAACAAACAGATTCAAAACAACAAAAAACAAAGAATATTATGATTATCATGCCGGTAAAAGAGGGCGAAAACATCGAGCGCGCCCTGAAAAAGTTCAAACGTAAATACGAGCGCACGGGCGTCCTGAAGGAGCTTCGCCGCCGCCAGTACTTCACCAAGCCTTCGATCGCGAAGCGCGAGGCGATGCAGCACGCCATTTACGTGGAACACATGTACCGCGACGACGAATAATTTCCGCAAGATATGAAACCAGAACCGGGAACACTCCGAAAGGAATGTTCCCGGTTTTTCTATGCCGTAATCAGCCCGATCAGCGCAGGAACAACAGTTCGCGATACTTCGGCAGCGGCCAGATCTGATCGTCGACGATCTCTTCCAGCTTGTCGATATGGCGGCGGATCTCGTCGAAGCAGACAGCCACGGTATCGTGGTAGGCAATGGCCTTTTCACGCGGGTCCTCGATCCGGTTGGCAACCTTGCGGGCGTCGATCATCTCGCCGGTGAGTTTCTGGATCGAGGCCGTATGGTCCTGAATCTTCTTGATAAGCAGAATGTCCGACGAGGCGTTCAGCCCTCCGATCTGATGCATCTTATAGACCTTGTCGAGCAACTGCGCCTCGTATTTCGAAGCGATCGGCACGATGTGGTTCATCGCCAGGTCGCCCAGCACGCGGCCTTCGATCTGGATTTTCTTGGTATAGGTCTCCCACTTCACCTCGGTGCGGGCTTCGAGTTCGACCTTGGTGAAAACCCCCATGTCGCCGAACATCTTCAGGCTCTCCCTGTCCAGGTAGCGGTCGAAGATCAGCGGCGTCGACGTCTCGCAGTCCAGACCGCGCCGCTTCGCCTCGGCCTTCCACTCGTCCGAATAGCCGTTGCCGTCGAACCGGATGGCCTTGCAGGCCTTGATCATCTGCTTGAGCACCTCGTAAATGGCCCTCTCCTTCTTGGCCCCGGCCTCGATCTTGGCGTCCACGGCCTTCTTGAACTCGGTCAGTTCGTATGCCATCGCCGAGTTGAGCACGATCATCGCCTCGGCGCAGTTGTCCGACGAACCCACGGCGCGGAACTCGAAGCGGTTGCCCGTGAAGGCGAACGGCGAGGTGCGGTTGCGGTCGGTGTTGTCCAGCAGCAGCGTCGGGATGTGCGAAATGCCGCTCATCTTGAAGACGTTCTTGGCGTCGAAACGGATGGCATCGTCGCCCTTCGATGCGGCCAGCTTGTCCAGCACGGCCGACACCTGCGTTCCGAGGAAGGTCGAAATGATGGCGGGAGGCGCCTCGTTGGCGCCCAGCCGGTGAGCGTTCGTCGCGCTCATAATCGACGCCTTCAGCAGGCCGTTGTGCTTGTAAACCGCCGAAATGGCGTTCACCAGGAAAGTGATGAACTGGAGGTTCTCCGAAGCGGTCTTGCCCGGACCGAGCAGGTTCACGCCCGTATCGGTTCCCAGCGACCAGTTGTTGTGCTTGCCCGATCCGTTGATCCCCTTGAAGGGTTTTTCGTGCAGCAGCACGCGGAACTGGTGACGGCGGGCGATCTTGTCCATAATGGTCATCAGCAGCTGGTTGTGGTCGTTGGCCAGGTTGGCCTCCTCGTAAACCGGAGCCAGCTCGAACTGATTGGGAGCCACCTCGTTGTGGCGCGTCTTGACCGGAATTCCCAACTTCAGGCACTCGTATTCGAGGTCCTTCATAAAGGCCATCACACGCGTCGGAATCGCCCCGAAATAGTGGTCTTCCAACTGCTGGTTCTTGGCCGACTCGTGTCCCATGAGCGTACGCCCCGTGAGCATCAGGTCGGGACGCACGGCCCAAAGGCTCTCGTCCACGAGGAAATATTCCTGCTCCCAGCCCAGATAGGAAAAGACCTTCTCGACATTCTTGTCGAAATAGCGGCACACCTCCGTGGCGGCCTTGTCGATGGCCGTCAGCGAGCGCAGCAGGGGCACTTTGTAGTCGAGCGCCTCGCCCGTGTAGGCGATGAAGACGGTAGGGATACAGAGCGTCGTGTCGACGATGAAGGCGGGCGACGTGGGGTCCCAGGCCGAGTAGCCGCGGGCCTCGAACGTATTGCGGATGCCGCCGTTGGGGAACGACGAGGCGTCGGGCTCCTGCTGCACGAGCAGCTTGCCGGAGAACTCCTCCAGCACGCCGCCCTGACCGTCCGGCTCGGCAAAGGCGTCGTGTTTCTCGGCCGTACCGCCCGTCAGGGGTTGAAACCAGTGGGTATAGTGGTCCGCACCGTGCTCCAGCGCCCACTGGCGCATACCCGCCGCGATGCTGTCGGCAACTTCGCGCGTGAGCGGCGTGCGTTTTTCCATCGTGTCGAGCAGGGCCGCATAGGTGCGCTTGTCGAGATACTTCCGCATGGCCGCACGTCCGAATACCTTTTTTCCGAAGTAGTCCGACGGGCGTCCCTCGGGAACTTTCACCTCGACGGCCGTGTGATTTATGGCCGCATCGACCATCTTGAATCTGAGTAATGATGACATATACCTGACTGATTAAGGGTTTAGTGTTCGTAGAAAAAACCGCGCGGGGAAGGACCCGATAATTGCAAACTAAAACCTAACCTGAAATTCAACCGGACAACTGCCTCCCGGCAGGACCTGCCGACCTAACTAACCCGGGGCCGCTCCCCCGCTGCGGTACATCTTTCGTTCCGGCTACAAATGTACGAATTATTCCGTTACGTTGTTTTTACAAAATCACCGTTTTTTCAAAAAACAGCCGTTTTTTTTCATCATTTTCCCGAAAAAACAACCGTTTTTCGCCGCACACACCCGAAAATTTCAGTCATTTTTCGAAAAACAGCCTCATTTTTCACGAAAAATCCCCAAAATACATTTTTTCGTTTTTTTTCCAAAACAAGCAGAAATAAAGACCATTTTTCAACCATTCAACCACACCGAAGACAGCATCCGCGCCGGGCCGTCCGGAAATGCGGCGGGCGGCGAAATCCGGAAAAATTCCGCCGCACTGTTATTTTCGTAACAATTTCTTGTTACAATTCGGTAATTAATTTGTAACTTTACGTGCAATTTTGAAACAGAACGAAACTACACACATACTAATCTCTAAATAGTCATGGCAAATACCAAACGTGAAAAGCTGTTCACCGAGTTCCCGCCGGTCCCGACCGAAAAGTGGGAAGAGGTGATTACAGCCGACCTGAAAGGAGCCGATTACGAGCGCAAGCTGGTGTGGCGTACGGGAGAAGGATTCAACGTCCGCCCCTACTACCGCGCCGAAAACCTCGAAGGCATCCGTTTTCTGGGCTCGCAGGCAGGCGAGTTCCCGTATGTCAGAGGTACGCGCAGCCACAACCGCTGGCGCGTGCATCAGACCGTCGAGGTAAAATGTCCCAGGGAGGCCAACGCCGAGGCGCTGAAACTCCTCAACTCGGGCGTCGATTCATTGGGCTTCTCGATCGCGAAGGAAGGCTTCACGGCCGAAGAACTCGATCAGCTGCTCGCCGGAATCTCGATCCCGGCCATCGAAATGGTCTTCTGCGGCGCGCAGACGGGCAGCATCGCCGAACTGGCGATCGCCAAGCTCGAAAAGGAAGGCACTGCCTCCGAGGCGCACGTGGCCTTCTCGATCGACCCGCTGGTCAAGGGACTGTCGCAGAAAGGCGACTTCTGCTCGCCCAACGGCGAAAAGTGCTTCGCGAAGATCGCCTCGCTGATCGAAAAGACCCGCGAGTACAAGCACATCCGTATCGTGACCGTCTCGGCCGGCATCTTCTCGAACGCCGGATCGACCATCGTCGAGGAGCTGGCGTTCGCCCTCTCGGCCGGTAACGATTACATCGCGCGCCTGACCGACGCCGGCGTGGACGCCGAGCTGGCGGCCCGCAAGCTGCGCTTCTCGTTCTCGGTCACCTCGAACTACTTCCTCGAAATCGCCAAGTTCCGCGCGGCGCGCATGCTGTGGGCCAACATCGTCAAGGGTTACAACCCCTCGAAGAACTGCGCCTGCAAAATGCACATCCACGCCCGCACGGCAGACTGGAACCAGACCGTTTACGATCCCTATGTCAATATGCTCCGCGGCACGACGGAGGCCATGTCGGCCACCATCGCCGGCGTACATTCGCTGGAGGTGACGCCGTTCGACGCCGCGTTCGAAAGCCCCACGGAGTTCTCGAAGCGCATCGCCCGCAACGTCGAACTGCTCCTGAAGCACGAATCGCACTTCGACCAGGTGGTAGACCCCGCAGGCGGCTCGTACTACGTGGAGAACCTCACGCAGTCGATCGCCGCCGAGGCCTGGAAGCTCTTCCTCGAAATCGAGGAGAAGGGCGGCTACGCCGAGGCCTACAAGGCCGGCTTCATCAAGGAGCGCGTGGAGGCTTCGGCCGCCGCCAAGGACAAGGCCATCGCAACGCGCCGCCAGACGCTGCTCGGCGCCAACCAGTTCCCCAACTTCACGGAGGTGGCCCCGAAGGAGATCACCGCCGAAGCCGTCACCCGTCCCGCTGCCGAAGGCAACGTCCTCACGCCCTACCGCGGCGCCATGGCCTTCGAGGCGATGCGCCTGCACGTGGACCGCTCGGGCAAACAGCCCAAGGCGTTCATGCTCACCTGCGGCAACCTGGCGATGGCCCGCGCCCGCGCCCAGTTCTCGTGCAACTTCTTCGCCTGCGCCGGAATCCGCGTGCAGGACAACACCTTCTTCAAGTCGATCGAGGAGGGCGTGAAGGCCGCACTCGAATCGAAAGCCGAGATCGTGGTGGTCTGCGCTTCGGACGACGATTACGCAGAGGCCGCACCGAAGGTGAAGGAGCTGCTCGCCGGCAAAGCCATTCTCGTAGTCGCAGGCGCTCCCGCATGCGCACCCGAACTGGAGGCCCAGGGCATCACGAACTTCATCTCGGTGAAGTCGAACGTCCTGGAGACTCTGAAGTTTTATCTTAAAGAAATGGGCATCTGATCATGAGAGCTAAATTTTCAGAACTGACATACGAAGCAGGCGGGCAGAAGAGCTGCTGCGCCTCGAAAGGCTGCGGACAGGTGGAGCCGTGGCTGACGGCCGAGCGCATCCCCGTCAAGGGCGCCTATACGGCCGAAGACCTCGAAGGCATGGAGCACCTGAACTACGCGGCAGGCATCGCCCCGTTCCTGCGCGGCCCCTACTCGACGATGTACGTGATGCGTCCGTGGACCATCCGCCAGTACGCCGGATTCTCGACCGCCGAGGAGTCCAACGCATTCTACCGCCGCAATCTCGCCGCCGGACAGAAAGGTCTGTCGGTGGCCTTCGACCTGGCAACGCACCGCGGTTACGACGCCGACCACCCGCGCGTGGTGGGCGACGTGGGCAAGGCCGGCGTGTCGA
>ERZ839767.1230-NODE-1230-length-40012-cov-4.527867_pt1 | contig 40012 bp, 32 predicted proteins | sample MGYA00519879_ERZ839767 | MGnify/ENA primary metagenome ERZ839767 (study PRJEB31850, sample SAMEA3708852) | human gut metagenome | biome: human gut; feature: human-associated habitat; material: faeces | place: China | collected 2014 ... | reverse complement strand
AAAACGCTCTCCGCTTCGCTCCGTTTGGACGGTTTGCCGTTCTTTACGGGAGAAAGGGTGCTTTTCTTTACGGCTTTTTCCACTATGCCGGAAAGTTGTTTTGCTTCTGGTTTTTGCGCTCGGCTTCGCCATTGCTTGATATTTCTTTTCTTTTTTAATTTTTACTTATGGAGCTTTTTACTTATGAAGCTTTCTATTAGCCTTTTTTGTTTTCAATTTTCCATTTTCAATTGAATAACTCTCCACTCTCAATTTTCAATTAAATAAGTTCTTCATTTTCAATTTTCAACTTTCAATTTTCAATTAAACAAGCTCTTCATTTTCAATTTTCAACTTTCAATTTTCAATTAAATAACTCTCAACTCTCCACTCTCAACTCTCCACTTAATAAGACTATTTCTTCTGCTTTATGTACAATGTGGTCGGGATGGAATGCTTCCAGTTCGCTGACCGGGCGGAAGCCCCATGCTACGCCGGCTACTTCTACTTGGGCATTGTGGGCGGTTTGCATGTCTACGTTAGAGTCTCCAACGTATAGGGTGTCTTCTTTCTTTATGCGGCTGAGGGAAAGTATTTCTTGTATGATGGTTGGGTCGGGTTTTACGGGGATGCCTTCGCGTTGACCGAATATGGCGGTGAAACGGATGGTAGGGAAGTAGTGTTTTATTAGTTTCTCCGTAGCGGTCTGATATTTATTGGAGGCTACGGCTATGGCAATGCCTTTCTCTTGCAAGGCGGTGAGAAGTTCCGGGATGCCGGGGTAGGGAGTACTCAGGTCGGCATTGTGCTGGTCGTAATAGGGAACGAAGCGGGAACGTATTTTTAGGATGTTTTCTTCATTTCGCTCCTTTTCAGGGAGTGCCCTTTCAAACAGTTTATTAATGCCGTTTCCCACGAAATAGTTATAGGCGGGAACTTCGTGTGTGGGGTAGCCGAAGTGTGCTAATGCCTGATTGGTGGCGGTGGCCAGGTCGGCAATCGTATTGAGTAGTGTACCGTCTAAGTCGAATATAACCAGTTTCTTCATTTTCGTATCTTTTTGTTGCAAAAGTACGTTATTTAAAGCTTATCGACAAATTCTGTAATGACCGCTTTAAGAATCTACACCTCTTTTTATGATGATATATGCCGGGAGGTCTGTTGCTTGTTATTGCTATAAGTATGGAATGCTAATAGGTTGTTATACAAGAAGTTGTAAATTGTACTATCTGGGTAAAAATAACATAGTTAGTTAGGATGCGTAGCATAGTTAGTTATTTGAATAACTCTTAATGTGCCGGAGTCTAGCATTATTAGTTATTTTATACCGCATTGTATCTTCGGAAAGAGGAATTTCTATTTTGCCGATACGCTGTTTTTGGAGAGTGACAAAAAGTAACATCGAGAGGCGTGTGAACATTTTGCAAGGTGGAAATAAGCGTTCAACTAAATGGTTATAGAAGTATTTCATCTTTTTCAAATCGTCGCGCAAGAAAAAGCTCTGTAATAGATTAAGCTTTAATGCCTTTCAAAAAATTCTTTATGATTTTAACGGAACAGCAATTCTATCTTTCATAAGTTCAGTGGGTTTGCTTTGCTTCTTGTATAGAAATAGTTGAAGCACACCCCGAAGTCTTTATCAAACTTCTAAGGTGTGCTTCAATGTATGAGATGAACGAAACTAGATAGCCTTTGTTTATTTCTCTACGCGGTACCAATCTACGTCCGCCCAACCGCCATCGTTGATAACAATAGCCGGACGTGTGCAGAATAGACCGGTTTTAGCTCCAATCCATTTTCCTTCTTTTACCTGGAACGGTTTTCCGAAAGACTGGTATTTCTTGCCATCGAGACTGTAACTGAAATCACACATCACAAGTTGGTCGTGACCGCCTTCGCTACCTTTAATCTTTTTGTTCGTATTGTAGATTTTTGCTTTCAGGTAAATGGTCTTGTCTTGCAACGGAAGTGTGGCATTGACTGTCTCTTTGCCTCCGCGGTCGGCCTTTTTGCATTCTACCTGCGAAAGAACTAATCCCTCTTTCGTGTTTTCCATCACTAAAGCGGCATAGTCCATACCCATAACCACCAGTCCGGTGCGTTCTCCCTGATATTTATCGGTAGGCTTGAAGGTTATCTTCGTGCTTATCGTCTGGCTGGGAGCTGTTGTTTTTTGCAATAACAGGTTCGATACGTCCCAAAGACTCTTGTAATCGTTCGGTACCGGGTAAGAGTAGAGACGGAGTATGCTTTGGTCTCCGGCGCAATAATACCATTTCTCATTCATGTTAGCGTGCCATTGCCATTGCAGGCCAAGGGTATATCCGTCAAACTCATCGCTCTCTTGCGGAGTGCAGATAGGATAATTTTTGCCTACATTCGGTTTCTTGTACGTCAACACCGGTTCGCCGCAGCCGTCGCCATCTTTGTCCACGCCGATAACAGGCCAGTCGTTTATCCATTTCATAGGTTGTAAATGTACCAAACGACCGTAGGCGCCTACATCCTGAAAGTGCATAAACCAGTCTTCTCCGGTAGGTGTGTCTACCCAACCTCCCTGATGAGGGCCGTTGACGGAAGACTTACCCTGTGCCAACACCGTTTTCCATTCATACGGGCCATATACGTTTTTAGAACGAAGCACTACCTGCCAGCCTGTGGGAACCCCACCTGCCGGATGGAAGATGTAGTAATAACCGTTGCGTTTATAGAATTTAGGACCTTCGCACGTTTGGTGTGCTTCGTGACCATCGAATACGATGCGCGACGGGGTGATGGCTTTCGATGCTTCCTTGTTCAGCTCGCATATAGCGATAACGCTTTTCAGTCCGGCACGGCTACCTGCGTAAGCGTGTACCAGATAGACTCTGCCGTCTTCGTCCCACAACGGACAGGTGTCGATAACGCCTTTTCCGGGCTTTACCAATACCGGTTCACTCCACGGACCTTCCGCTTTGGGAGCTTTCGTCATGAATGCACCTTGGTCGGGGTCGCCCCAGAATATATAGAATTCACCGTTGTGATGGCGGATACTCGGAGCCCACACGCGGTTTCCGTGTTCCGGACGTTCGTCGTCTACCGGTGGAACGGCATAGGGAAGAGCTGCTCCCACGATGCTCCAGTTTACCAAGTCTTTGGAATGAAGAACCTGAAGCCCCGGAATGCAGTTGAAGCTGGAAGAAGTCAGATAATAATCTTCTCCCACACGGCATACGTCCGGGTCGGAATAATCGGCATATAGAACAGGGTTTTTATAGGTACCGTTTCCTTGGTCGGCTACCCATACTTTAGATACATAATTCTCTTGTGCGTGAAGACTCGGTAAAGCCATCAGCGAACAAAGGGTAAATGCGAAAATGGTCTTTTTCATGTATATAAGATGTTTGTATTGATGTTATTTAATTGTAATCCGGCAAGGATGTTGCAATTCTTGTTGCCACTGGCGAAGATAAGCAAACCACTCGTTGCTTTCCTTATATCCTTTATCCTCTTTTACGGCACAGAACGTAAGATGATAAGAAAGAGACTGGCTATTGTCCGTATCCATGACTACGAGATAGTTACTTGCGTTTTCCACCGTCTTGTTGACATAGCGTTTGGGAACACAAACACCTAACCCTACTGTTTCTCTGGGGTTGTTGATGGTATCCGTCTTTTCCGGAAGATTGGTTCCCCACGAACCGGCCAATCCGTCGGCTTGCAAGAATCCCACATTGTTTTCTTCTACTTTCATCACACCGGTGCAGAAGGTGTTTTCTTTGACTTCCGGCTCTTTAAAGAACGCTTTTACTTGTAAATCCCGGTGTCCGGCATACAAGATATAGTGTTGTTTCATATTCAGAACTTTTCCTTGGTATTCCCAGTTCCGGTCGTCCACTTCAATAACGGTGCGGACAGGGCCGTATGCTAAAATACCTTCGCTTCGTAAGCTCACCTTATTAATATATTGCGGTTCGTTGTTTTCCCATCCGCGGAATGAACCTACGCTAACCGTTTGTCCGGCCCACAATACATCGTTTCCGTATCCCTGTTTTCTCAACTCGGGACTGCTGTAATACTCGCTTTTTGCCAATTCCAGCTGTTGTAGCTTCTTGCCGTATATGTCGATTGACTGGCGATTGTCGAAATAGATTCGATAAGCTACTAACTCCGATTCGAAAGCCGGTCCGTGATGATATAGTGCACTGTATATTTCTTTGGTTGGCGTAGTTCCGGGAACTGATAAATATTGGATTTGAGGGTTTTTCTTTCCTTTATCGTTTAATTTCATTTGGGCATATACCTTTGCGGGATAGCTGGAAGTAGCCGGAGCAGATGAAAAACTCACCTTTAACGTCTTGCTGCTTTTAGCCGGTACATCTATCACAAAAGCAAGCTCATCCGCGTCACCGTCCCGGTTCAAATCGTCTATTTGAGAAGGGATTTCTTTAGTCCCGTCCCAAACGGTTGCCGATTGGATGGCAAAGTTTGTTTTGAATTGATTTAGTTGGATAACAACCGGTTCATTTTTTTTCTCTTGAGTCCAGTCGTTCTGAACCGTTACCGATATGGTCTTTTCTTTGGCCTGTGCAAATACAGATTGTGAGAGATTGCATGCAATGCAAGCAATAAGAATTGTGGTTATTTTCTTCATGGTTACAAATTGTTTTTTGCAAAAATAGGGCATAACCGTTAAATTGTCAAGTCTACGGAGCGTTTTATTTAAGTTTTTATAAATAATGCGAATCGGGAGTTAGTAGGAGTGAAAGGAGTAATCAGTCCGCAAGTGGGTTTAAGAGTGAACGCTCGATAGTTTAGGGCTGGTACTTTTGGTGGCAATGCGGTAACTAAAATCTATTACACGGGAAACTCTTTTCATTTGGACATTTTATAGCGAGCGTTCTTTTGGGTCGAAACGAACGTTCAATCAAAGACAAACGAACGTTCATTTATGGGTAAATGAACGTTCGTTATAAGAAGCTTCTCTTTTGGGCTTAAAAAGCACGTTATGGAGAGAAGTGAAAATTATTACATTAAGGGCCTTTCTTTAGAAGTTTAATTCTTCTCCTTTAGCCCCTACGTTTTCGTAAGATTTGCCGTTAATGGTTACGTTTTGCACATTCTTCATGTTAACGGTAGGAGAAGGTTTCGTAGTACGGATGGTTACGTTATTGATTTTTACGCCATCAGCCTGGCTCAATACGATTCCTTCTTTAGCATCGGTCACTATAATATTATCTATATTAATATTTTGGATAGGCATTTCAGGCAAACCGTTGAAGAAAATGGCACGACCCGAACCTTTGCAGGCAATATTGGAAATATAAATATTGCGGAATGCCGGAGTCTCTTCGGTTACCGGTGGTACTACAGGCGCTTTATCCTTTGTATCTTCGGCTGTAACTTCCGTAGGAGACTGGCCGCCGTAGAACAGGTCGAACAAGATAGCTTCAGCCGGAATACCAATCATATTGATATTGCTGATGTAGATATTCTCTACCAAACCGCCGCGGCCACGTTTGCTCTTGAAACGAAGTCCAACGTCCGTACCTAAGAATGTACAGTTGTCCACGTAGATATTTCGTACGCCACCCGACATTTCGCTACCTACAACGAAACCACCGTGTCCGTGCAATACCACATTATCTTTTACAATGACATTCTGGCAAGGTTCTCCGCGGTGACGTCCTTCTTTGTCTTTTCCGGATTTCAGGCAGATGGCATCATCTCCCGCATCAAATGAACAGTTTACTATCAGCGCTTTGTTGCAAGATTCGAGGTCGAGTGCGTCGCCGTTCTGAGAATACCACGGGTTCGATACGGTTACCTTATTTAAAGTAATGTCTTCGCATGAAAGCGGGTGGATACACCAGCTGGGTGAATTTTTGAAAGTGATGCCTTCCATTAATACCTTATTACACTTTACAATGCTAATCATTACCGGGCGCAGGAAATCGCGAACACTTTCCCATTCCTCGTCAGCCGCTTTTCCTTGTTGGAAGTTATGTGCATTGGTAGCTCCTCTTAATCCGCTTTCGCTCGGATACCATACATCCCCTTTTTCATTGGTAACGCCTCCCGATTTAAGCAGGTTGCTCCATTGTGCGTTCGTAAGTTTTCCTTTTTTTACAGGACGCCATGTATCCCCATTTCCATCGAATGTACCATATCCCGTAATGGCAATGTTTTCAGCATTTCTGGCAGAGATAGGAGATTGGCAACGGCGGGTTTCCCATCCTTCGAAAGAAGTTTTGATGATAGGATATAGGCTGTGGTCGGATGAAAAGACGACTAGCGCGTTCTTTTCCGTATATAAATTAACGTTGCTCAAAAGTTCGATAGGGCCTGTTAACCATAAACCTTCCGGAATGATTACTTTACCGCCTCCTTTTTCATTCACTGCTTTAATAGCGTTGTTGATGGCCTCGGTATTAAGCTCCAACCCACCGGGTTTTGCTCCGAAATCAACAATATTTACTTCATAAGAATTAAAAGAAGGTTGAATTACTTTCTCCATCTTGAACGGGAGGTTTTCGTACACGCTCGGAGCTATGATTTCCGAAGTTGCCTGTTGGGCGGGTTGATTACACGCAGTCAGAGCCAATAGGGCACAACTCACTGCATACGTCCATGTCTTTTTCATTGTATTTAAATTATTAGTATATTGAGTATTCCTCTAATTTATCGGAGGCAAATTTAACGTAAACACCCATATAGAACAATCAAAATGCATCTTTTTTTATTGTATTAGGGCAATTTAATTGATATTTTTCGATTATTAATTTAAATAGTCTTATCTTTGCAACCAAATTTAACATTAGGTTTAGGTATGAGTTATAATTTGTTGAAAGGAAAAAGAGGCGTCATATTTGGTGCGTTGAACGAACAGTCTATCGCTTGGAAAGTAGCTGAAAGAGCTGTAGAAGAAGGTGCAGTAATCACATTGTCAAATACCCCGGTTGCCGTAAGGATGGGGGAAGTGTCAGCCTTATCCGAGAAACTGAATTGTGAGGTAATTCCGGCAGATGCCACTTCGGTAGAAGATTTGGAAAATGTTTTCAAACGTTCTGTGGAAGTATTGGGTGGTAAAATTGATTTTGTTTTACATTCTATCGGAATGTCTCCGAATGTGCGTAAGAAACGTACGTATGACGATTTGGATTATGATATGTTGGAAAAAACATTAGATATTTCTGCTGTTTCTTTCCATAAAATGATTCAAGCTGCCAAGAAAATGGATGCCATCGCTGAAGAGGGTTCTATTTTGGCCTTGAGTTATGTGGCTGCACAGCGTACGTTTTATGGTTATAATGACATGGCTGATGCGAAGGCTCTGCTGGAGTCTATCGCGCGTAGTTTCGGATATATTTACGGACGGGAAAGCAAGGTACGTGTCAATACAATTTCTCAGTCTCCTACTATGACGACGGCTGGTTCCGGAGTGAAAGGTATGGATAAACTGTATGACTTTGCAAACCGCATGTCACCGTTAGGTAACGCTTCTGCTGCCGAGTGTGCGGATTATTGTATTGTGATGTTCTCGGATTTGACGAAGAAGGTGACCATGCAAAATCTTTATCATGATGGAGGTTTTTCAAGTGTCGGTATGAGTTTGCGCGCCATGGCAACCTATGAAAAGGGGCTTGACGAGTATAAGGACGAAAACGGAAAAATTATTTACGGTTAAAAATTATGTGGCATAAATCTTATATTCTATATATTATATGCTGTCTGTGTCTGGTCTCCTGTCAATGGGGGTCGAGAGAGGACAGTAAGGACTCTGATATAGATATTAAGGTTTGCCGATTCGATAAGCTATTGAACGAGTATGTCTCGCTCAATAGCTTTTCTGCTTTACAAAAAATGAATACGGAATTCCCTCAAGAAACTAAAATCTTGGTGGAAGATGTACTCACCATAGGTGAAGTGGATGATGATAATATCAATGGCTGGTTAAAGGCTTTCTATACGGATTCGACCATCAGTGTGCTGATGCAAAGCGCGCTGGAAAAGTTTGAAAATATGAAAGACATTGAAGCCCAGTTAACCAAAGGCTTCCGGCGATTGAAAAAAGAAATTCCCTCATTGAAAGTGCCGCGAGTATATGCCCAGATATCGGCATTGAATCAGTCGGTGGTGGTAGGCGACAGTATTTTAGGCTTTAGTATCGATAAATACATGGGAGCGGATTATCCGTTGTACAAAAAGTATTATTATGATTACCAGTGCCGTACGATGGAGACTTCCCGTATTGTACCGGACTGTTTTATGTATTATCTGATTAGCGAATATCCTTTACCCTGGGATTGGAACCGCTCGTTGGTAGACCACATGATGCATATTGGAAAGATGCACTGGATTATCGCAAAGATATTAGACTATAATTCATTAGAAGACGAAATCGGATATACGAAAGCAGAGGCTGCCTGGTGTGAGAAAAACCGGAAAGAAGTTTGGACTCATATCTTGCAAAACCATCATTTGGATGCCAAAGACCCGATGATACTTCGTATGTATTTGCGTCCGGCTCCTTGTACTGCTTGTTTTGGAGACGATTCCCCTTTTGAATTAGGTGTTTGGATAGGAGCCCAGATGATAGATGCTTACATGAAAAAGAATAAGAATGTAACGATTGCTGAGTTGCTGGAAGATAATGATTATAGAAAAATGCTGGCTGATATTCAGTTCGAGCTATAAAATTTAGTTGATTTGATGGAAACTGCACTGTATTTGTTACCTGTTACATTGGGTGACACCTCAATAGAATCTGTTTTACCCTCTTATAATAAAGAAATCATCCTCCAGATAAAGCATTTTATTGTAGAAGATGTACGTTCGGCCCGCCGTTTTCTGAAAAAGGTGGAGAAAGAAATTGATATTGATGTGTTGAATTTCTATCCTTTGAACAAGCATACGTCTCCTGAAGAGATATCCGGTTATTTGAAACCTTTGATGGAGGGAGCTTCCATGGGAGTGATTTCCGAAGCCGGTTGTCCGGCCGTAGCCGACCCGGGAGCGGATGTGGTAGCGATTGCGCAACGGAAGAACCTGAGAGTGATTCCATTAGTAGGACCGTCTTCTATCATTCTTTCTGTAATGGCTTCGGGCTTTAATGGACAGAGTTTTGCTTTTCATGGTTATTTGCCTATTGAAGCGGGAGAAAGAGTACAGAAGCTGAAGTTGCTTGAACAGCGAATTTATACCGAGAATCAAACACAACTATTTATTGAAACTCCTTATCGGAATAATAAAATGGCGGAAGAGATTCTACGTACATGCCGCCCGCAGACAAAACTGTGTATTGCTGCGAACCTGACGTGCGAAGGGGAATATGTGAAGACTCGTACCATTAAAGAATGGAAAGGGAAAGTGCCCGAGCTTTCTAAGATTCCTTGTATCTTTTTGCTTTACAAATAGAAGTTTCCTGAAAGAAGAACGGGAATGAGATGTAAGAGTGGGGAATGGAGTGTTCGATTTAAGAATGATATTCCTCCCATGTAGGAATCGTTACTTTGTAATGTTCGAATTCGTTCTCAAAAAAAGACGAGAATACTCCTTTATTTATATTTTGTTCTATCTGTTTTAAAGTCCAGAGTTTGCCTCCTGTTAATTTTAAATCTTTTTCATTTTCGAGGTAAATGAAATAAAGAAAGACATTTCTTCCTATTTTATCATCATGATACATATACCGGATGCTGTGGCGCACCTCAATCTCTTCGTTTGATTTGAATTTCTTTAGTTGAGTATCGACAAACGCTTTCAACGAAAAACCAATAGAATAATAAAATTCAAAAGGAATATCCAGTCGTCCCGGTTCATAAAAATCGGTGGAAGGCCGTTCTTTCAGGTAAATCATGCCTTGGTAAAATACGGCTATCCGTATAATAACCACCGCTTCGTTAGGCGGTACACTCCGGACATAAGGTAAAGGAACCGATTTTATGGGAATTCCTTTTTCATCCATAATGACCGCATGACCTTTAATACTCCTTTTTCTTATATAAATAAGGATACAAAATACTACCGCGCAAAGAATTGCGACAATTCCAATTGCCCAAAGGGCTATTTCTATAAACATTACAGAACTCCTGTTTTTATTTTAAATGGGTTTTAAAAAACTTGGCAATGAGTGAATAAATATGGTAACTTGTATTTCCTCCTCTAATACCATGATCGCGGTTTGTATATACCTGCATCTGGAATTGGATACCCGCTTGTACCAATGCTTCACTGTACTCTGCCGTATTACGGAAATGGACGTTATCATCGGCCATACCATGTACTAGTAACAACTCTCCGTGCAAGTTGTTTACACGTTCCAAAGCAGAAGAGGCACGATAGCCGTCACCATTCTCTTTCGGAGTGCGCATAAAACGCTCCGTATAAACAGAATCATAATATTTCCAACAAGTAGGAGGGGCTACGGCTACTCCCGCAGCAAACACCGGAGTACCTTCACTCAGGGACATTAACGTATTGTATCCGCCATAACTCCATCCCCAAATACCGATAGCCTCTTTGTTTATATAGGGTAGAGAGCCTAAATATTTGGCGGCTTCTACTTGGTCTTGTGCTTCTTTGACACCCAGATTGAGATAGGTACACTTTTCAAATTCCGCACCTCTGCCACCGGTTCCGCGTCCGTCAACACATACACTGATAAATCCTTCTTGTGCCAGATAAGCTTCCCAGATACAGCCTTCGCCTTTTCCGCCAACGTTCCAACTATCTTTCACCATCTGTGAGCCCGGACCACTGTATTGATACATGATAACCGGATATTTCTTTGACGGGTCAAAGTGGCTGGGCTTTACCATCCATCCGTTCAGTTGGGTACCGTTAGAAGTTGTGAATTGGAATAACTCTCTTTGAGGCATATCCAGTTTGCTTAATTTTTCCTTTAAAGGCTCGTTGTCCAGTAAGGTAACGAGTACTTTACCGTTATTGTCGTTTAGGGTATAAACCGGCGGAGTATTTAAATTGGAATAAGTATTCATGAAATAACGGAAGTTCGTACTGAAAATAGAACTATTGCTTCCGTGTTCTTTCGTCAGTTCTGTTTTTCTGCCTTTGGCATCTATCTTATACGTTGCGTTACGTAACGGACTTCCTTCGTTGCTTTCGTAGTAGAATGTATTGGTGGTTTCGTCCCAACCTATAAATGAAGTCACTTCATAATTGCCTTGGGTTACTTGTTTTACCAAGTTTCCTCCCAATGTATACCAATAGATATGGTTATATCCGTCGCGTTCGCTCATTAATGCAAAGTGCTCTTTATAGAATACCATATTTTCGTATGCGCTTTCTTTGATATATTGGGGAGCTTCGTCGCGTACTATCAGTTTGCAAATTGCAGAACGAGGGTTGGCCATATAAATGTCGAAACGGTTCTGATTACGGTTTAGGGTCATAATCGCCAACATATCCGGATTTTGGGTAAACTTGATGCGTGGAATATAACCGTCGGCATCCAGCGGCAGCTCCATTTTGCGGGTTACTCTGCTCTTTATATCAAATGTATGAACAGACACGTCTGAATTTTTAGCTCCCGCTACCGGGTATTTGTAACTGTAAGCTCCGGGGTATTCATCAAATTGATTTAATGAAGGAGCCATTCCTTTGTATAAAGGGAACGAGAACATAGGAACTTTGGATTCATCAAAGCGGATATAAGCAATCATCTTGCTGTCGGCACTGAAGTCGAATGCCCGGTTGTATCCGAATTCTTCTTCGTTTACCCAATCCGGTATACCATTGAGCACTTCATTGAATTTACCGTCATTGGTAATTTGCGATTCGCTGTTATTGAACAATAGTTTAACAAGATAAATATTGTAATCGCGTACAAAAGCAATCTGATTTCCGTCCGGAGAGAACAAAGGTACTTGTTGCGGACCGTTTTTAGAGAGAGGTTCCAGCGTGTTGTTCTTTACCGTATAGATATAATATTGGGCTGTGAACGAGCGGCGATAGATGGATTTAGTCTCCGTTTGGATAAGGATGCGGCTTTCGTCGGGCGACATGATATATCCTTCAATGTATTGAAGCTTGTGGTTGCGAGCCGTTTCTATATCGAAAATAACCCCGGCCTCTTTTCCGGTTTTAAATGAGTATTTAACAATACGTTTGCCATCAGGACTAATTTGAGCATAATGCTCTCCGTCGAGTAACGGATTGACTCCTAAAATACGTTGTGAACGGTAAGTGCCATTAACTACATCTCTTAAACTCAATTTGTCGGCAGCCTCTGTAAAAGTTGCAGTCAAGAGGCATAATATAAGTAGGAGGGTTGTCTTTTTCATTTCGGTAACAGTTTGTTTTTGATAATTGCTGCAAAAGTAATGAAAATTCGGAGGAAACCTCTTTTTATTTTGTTATTTTTGCGCCGGTTATGGATAAAAACAGTATAAATACACCTCTCCTTTATAACGAGTTTAATGTGTTTTTGAAAAAGCATTTTTCTCATAAGGTTCAGAAAATTTCCTTGAATGCAGGTTTTTCATGTCCTAATCGTGACGGAACGGTAGGATGGGGAGGATGTACCTATTGCAATAACCAGACGTTTAATCCGGCTTATTGTGATATGGGAAAGAGTATAACTGTTCAAATGGAGGAAGGGAAAGCCTTTTTTGCCCATAAATATCCGGAGATGAAATATCTTGCTTATTTCCAGGCATACAGCAACACTTATGCCGGACTGGACGAACTGAAAAGGAAATATGAAGAAGCCTTATCCGTACAAGATGTGGTGGGCTTGGTCATCGGGACACGCCCGGATTGCATGCCTGATACCTTGCTGGATTATTTGGAAGAGATAAATAAATATGTTTTTTTAATAGTTGAGTATGGCATAGAAAGCACGAACGATGTAACTTTGCAGCGCATTAATCGGGGGCATACGTATGCTGTGGCTGAAGAAGCAATCCGCCGTACGGCAGAGCGAAATATTTATACGGGTGGACATGTAATTCTGGGGTTGCCGGGAGAAGAGCGGGAAGAGTTAATAGAACAAGCGGGCATTTTGTCTGCGCTTCCGTTAACGACTTTGAAACTCCATCAGTTGCAATTGATTAGAGGAACCCGCATGGCCCATGAATATGAGCAGAGACCGGAGACATTCCATTTATATACGGCAGACGAATATGCTGATTTGGTTATTGATTATATAGAGCGTCTCCGTCCGGACTTGGTGCTGGACCGTTTTATATCGCAGTCGCCGAAAGAGTTGCTGATAGCTCCCGATTGGGGATTAAAAAATTATGAATTCACTAATATGGTGAAAAAACGTATGCAGCAGCGTGCGTCTTATCAGGGAAGATTTTATGAAGATTAATTTAAATAATAGAAACAATGAAAATAAAAGGTAACGTACATTATGTGGGTGTAAATGATAGGACTAAAACACTTTTTGAAGGAATATGGCCATTGCCTTACGGCGTTTCGTATAATTCGTATTTGATTGCTGATGAAAAAATAGCGTTGGTCGATACGGTAGAGGTTGATTTCTTTGAACGGTATTTAGAGAAGATTAAGCAGGTGATAGGCGATAAACCTATTGATTACTTGATTATCAATCATATGGAGCCAGACCATTCCGGTTCTATCAATTTAATCCGGAAGTATTATCCGGAGATTACATTGGTAGGAAATAGAAAGACTTTTGAGTTTGTGACAGGCTTCTATGGGGATGCGGGGAATTGCCTGACGGTTTGCGAAGGAGATTCGCTTTCTTTGGGACATCATTTGTTGAGATTCTATATGGTGCCTATGGTACACTGGCCGGAAACAATGGTTTCGTTTGATGAGACAGAAGGCATATTATTCTCCGGCGATGCTTTCGGATGTTTCGGAGCGTTGAATGGGGGTGTGCTGGATGTATCGATGGATACGGAACATTATTGGAGAGAGATGGAACGCTACTATTCTAATATTGTAGGGAAATATGGTTCACCGGTTCAAAAAGCTCTGCAGAAGTTGCAAGGTTTGGATTTGAAAGCTATTGCTTCTACACATGGACCTGTATGGACCGAACTGATACCTCGTGTGGTAGCAACGTATGACCGTTTGAGTCGTTATGCTACAGAGCCCGGACTGGTTATTTGCTACGGAAGCATGTATGGAAATACAGAGTTAATGGCCGAAGCGATTGCAGAAGGAGCCTCAGAACAGGGGGTGAAAAAGATAGTGATGCATGATGTGACGCGTACCAATCATTCCTATATTATAGCGGATGTTTTCCGTTACAATGGACTTGTAGTAGGAGCTCCTACTTATAATGGAGCGTTGTTCCCGGATATGGAGGCTCTTTTAGGCAAGATTGCTTCCCGGGATATTAAAGGCCGTTATTTAGGATATTTCGGAGGATTTAGTTGGGCTGGTCAGGCTGTGAAGCGAATTACCGAACTAAACGAACGCTTGAAATTTGAAGCAGTCGGTACGCCGGTTGAGATGAAACATGGTGCGAAACCGGAGAGCCTTGAACAATGTAAGGCACTAGGTAGAGCTATGGCCGATAAGATATTGGGAAAATAGTTTATACGTTTTCTGAATAGGGAAGATTACTATTCTTAACCGGATAAGATTACTGTTCTTGGTCCGATAAGAATAGTAATCTTGTTTTAATGATATAGATAAAGAACTTACGAAACTTAGATGCAGGCTAAAATATGGAGAATAAAGAACTGGCAAACATTGATTATACCAAATCGTCCTTAGAGGAAGAATATTATCGTTGTACATTTAAGAATTGCAATTTTTCAGGAATGCGTATCGGTAAGGTCTTATTTGAACAGTGTCGTTTTGAACATTGCAATTTAAGCTTAGTGATGGCAAGTAATACTTCCTGGCAAGAGGTTACTTTTTATGAATGTAAAATGACGGGTACGAATTTGGCTGCCAGCAATGGTTTTTCTTTATCCTTTACGTTTGAGGGTTGTATCTTATCTTATGCTATATTTCAGGAATTAAAATTGCAAGGTACTCATTTTACGAAATTCATCTTGCAGGAAGCGGAGTTTAGTGGTGCAAATCTGTCCGGTGCTGTATTTAAAGAGTGTGACCTTTCCCGTACAGTCTTTCAGCATACTAATTTGGAAGGGGCGGATTTTACAACGGCGTTATACTATAGCATAAATCCTAATTTGAATCGTGTGCGTAAAGCACGTTTCTCCAGGTTTGGTCTGGAGGGCTTGCTGGGCAGCTTTGGTATTGAGATTGTTTCATAAAGAAAAACTAAGTAAATTCGGGAATTTATAATTTTTTCTAGTCTAAGCCAAACTAATATAGGTATGGAACTCTAGTTCGTTAATCCTTACCAGGATAAGATTAGGTAGTTACCTGAGCTCAGGCTATAACAACAACGTATCATTATAAAATAAGGCCACCTCCATTTTCAGGGGGGTGGCCTTTATTGTTGAAGTTCGGTTCACTTCATTACAGTTTTCATCTTACAGGAATCTTTTCGATGCGTCTCAGGTGACGTCCGCCTTCAAATTCCGTATTAAAGAATTCGGTCATGATTTTGTCGGCTTCTTCCGTTGTAATAAAACGTCCCGGCATCACGAGTACATTGGCATCGTTATGTTGACGTGCCAAATGAGCTATTTCCGGAATCCAGCAAAGTGCTGCACGGATTCCCTGATGGTGGTTCAACGTCATATTAATACCGTTTCCGCTGCCGCAAATAGCAATGCCCGGATAACAGTCGCCGGCTTCTACAGCCAAAGCCAATGGATGGGCGAAGTCAGCATAATCACAACTATCCGGAGTGTAAGTACCGAAATCCTGATATTCCAGTCCGCGTGCTTCGAGCCATATTTTTACGAACTGTTTCAGTTCGAAGCCTGCATGGTCCGATGCTAAACCGATTTTTTTCATAACATTTCTTTTACTTGTTTGTATACGTTTTCTGCCGTGAAGCCAAGTTTCTCGTCCAATACGTTGTAGGGAGCAGAGAAGCCGAATGATTCCAAACCAAAGACTTTGCCATTGGCGCCAACCAATCCCAATAGGTTTACAGGAAGCCCGGCGGTTAAACCGAATACTTTAGCTCCTGCAGGGATAATTGATTCTTGGTATTCTTTACTTTGGCTACGGAACAGTCCTTCGGACGGAGCTGAAACAATACGAAGTTTCACACCGTCTTTACGGAGTAATTCGGCACCGGCAACCAGTGTAGAAACTTCCGAACCGGAAGCGACCATAATTACATCCGGATTTTCATCAGCTCCGGCTACAATGTATGCGCCTTTAGCTGCTTGGCTATAATCTGTGCCGGCAGGTAAGTTCTTGATGTTCTGACGGGAGAATATCAGTGCGGTAGGAGTGGTGGTATTTTCCATAGCCAACTTCCATGCAATGGTGGTTTCTTCAGCATCAGCCGGGCGGAGAACCAACATCGAATTATGTCCTTTGTGATTCTTCAGTTTTTCCATTAAACGAATCTGTGCTTCCTGTTCAACCGGTTCGTGGGTAGGTCCGTCTTCTCCTACACGGAACGCATCGTGAGTCCAAATGAATTTAACCGGTAATTCCATTAACGCAGCCATACGGACAGCTGGTTTCATGTAATCTGAGAATACGAAGAAGGTTGCGCAAGCCGGAATGACACCTCCATGAAGTGCCATACCGAGGCAGCAGCAAGCCATTGTGAGCTCTGCTACACCTGCTTGGAAGAAGGCACCGGTGAAGTCTCCTTTAGCAAAAGCATGTGTTTTCTTCAAGAAACCGTCTGTTTTATCCGAATTGGAAAGGTCGGCCGAAGCAACAATCATATTTTCTACCTGAGTAGCCAAAGCTCCGAGTACGGTAGCTGAAGCGCCACGGGTTGCGGCATTGGCTTTTTGTTCGATACCTGCCCAGTTAACAGATGGCACTTTGTTGGCAAACCAGTCGTTCATCTTAGCGGCAAGCTCCGGATTGGCCTTAGCCCATTCTGCTTTAGCTGCGTATTTCTTGGCTACGATTTCTTTCAGTTCGGCAGCACGCTTTGCGTACAGTTCTTTCACTTCCGGGAATATTTGGAATGGGTTGGTTGGGTCGCCACCTAAATTTTTAATGGTGTTGGTGTAAGCGTCGCCTCCAAGTGGAGCACCGTGTGTAGCACAATTTGCCTCGTAGCTGGAATTGTCGGCTTTACGAGCTCCCTTGCCCATAACGGTCTTACCAATGATAAGAGTCGGACGTTCTTTTTCAGCTTTGGCCTCTTTCAAGGCCTTGCGGATTTGGTCAGGGTCATTACCGTTAATGGTGATGACTTTCCAGTTCCAAGCTTCGTATTTTTTAGCGGTATCTTCGCTCATTACTTCTTTACATTCCGTAGATAACTGAATATCGTTGGAATCGTAGAACATAATAAGATTGTCCAGTCCGAGGTGTCCGGCAATACGTCCTGCTCCTTGTGAGATTTCTTCTTCAATGCCACCGTCGGAAATGTAGGCATAGATAGTTTGGTCCATCACTTCTCCTAAGCGTGCTTTCAGGAATTTGGCAGCAATGGCAGCGCCTACGGCAAAGGTATGTCCTTGTCCTAACGGGCCAGATGTATTTTCAATGCCACGCATTACGTCCACTTCCGGATGGCCGGGAGTAGGGCTTCCCCATTGACGGAATTGCGAAAGCTCATCCATTGTAAACTTACCTGTTAACGATAATACGGAATAGAGCATCGGAGACATGTGTCCCGGGTCGAGGAAAAAGCGGTCGCGACCTTCCCAACGGGGATTTTCAGGGTCGTATACTAAGAATTCAGAGAACAGTACATTGACGAAGTCTGCGCCACCCATCGCACCGCCCGGATGTCCTGAGTTAGCTTTTTCTACCATTGATGCAGCTAGAATACGGATATTGTCTGCTGCGCGGTTCATTACTTTATTATCATTCATAATTGTTTGTAATTTAGTTGTTTGGAGGCTATTCATTAAAGCAAAGATAGCTTTGAATTTCCCTGTTATTTACTTTTTAAATTTGACAGCTGCTTCTTCAATAGGCAATCCTGTCATGTAACTTTCGATGTATGTATTAAAACCGGCTACTTCTTCGGCTGTAGGTGATATTTCTATACCAGCGTCTCCGACAAATACTTTCTCGTCCAGAAAATCGGCAAGAGATTGTTGCTTGTCATTATTTACAAGATAAGAAGCAAGTAGGGCAATACCCCATGCACCGCCTTCTCCGGCTGTTTTCATGACAGAAATAGGGGAGTTGATTGCTGCTGCAAGTATTCGTTGACCAACACCTTCAGTTTTAAACAATCCTCCATGTCCTGTAATTCTATCGACTTTGATTTTCTCTTCTTTGAAAAGAATATCATTGCCAATCTTGAGCGCTCCGACGGAGGCATACAAGTGAGCTCGCATGAAGTTTGCGAGATTGAACTTGTCGTTTGCCGAACGTACAAACAAAGGTCTTCCTTCCGTAAGTCCTGTTATCGGTTCGCCCGAAATGTAGTTGTATAAGATAAGTCCTCCGCAATCGGTATTCCCTGTGAGTGCATGGTTGTAGAGTTTCCCATATATTTCATCCATATCTACGGGCATACCCATGAGCTCCTGATATTCTTTGAACAGGTTGACCCATGCGTTGAGGTCGGAAGTACAATTGTTGCAATGCACCATTGCTACGAGACTTCCATCCGGAGTGGTCACCATATCAATCATTTCGTAAGGCTTTGACAATTCCTTTTCCAATACAATCATAGAGAACGAGGAGGTACCAGCCGATACATTGCCTGTACGTTGTTTGACGGCATTGGTTGCCACCATGCCTGTACCTGCATCTCCTTCCGGTGGGCAGATAGGAATTCCAGCCTTCAAATGGCCCGAGACATCGAGCTTTTGAGCGCCTTCAGGTGTAAGGAACCCAGCATTTTTGCCTGCGGGCAAAACTTTTGGCAGAATGTCGAGCAGTTTCCAGTTATATCCTTTCGGAGCGACCAAGGAATCAAACTTAGCCACCATATCGGCGGAATAGTTTTTGGTGTTCGGGTCGATAGGGAGCATGCCTGATGCATCGCCTATGCCTAAAACTTTTTCACCTGTTATCTGCCAATGTACATAACCGGCAAGCGTTGTCAGATAATCGATATCCTTAACATGCTTTGCATCATCTAAAATAACTTGATACAAGTGAGAAATACTCCATCTCAGAGGAATGTTGTAGACAAACAGGTCTGATAGAATTGCAGCTGCCTGACCGGTATTGGTATTTCTCCAGGTACGGAAAGGTACAAGGATTTCTGCTTTTTCGTTGAATGCCATATAACCGTGCATCATCGCGCTGATTCCGATAGCAGCCAGAGTTTCTATTTCTGTATTGTATTGATTCTTTACGTTTGAACGGAGGTCTGCATAGCAATCCTGTATTCCATACCAAACAGCTTCAGTGCTGTAAGTCCAAAGGTCATCGGTCAACTGATTCTCCCACGTATGACTTCCTTGAGCAATGGGCTTGTTTTCTTGGTCAATCAAAACAGCTTTAATTCGGGTGGAACCGAATTCTATACCAAGAATGGCTTTACCTGTTTCAATGGTTGATTTTGCATCTAATTTCATATTGGGACCAATAATTTAAGGTAAGTAACTAAGTAATTTTCAGTTTTTATCTTGGTACCATCTACCATTCCGAGGCTGTCGGAATGTTTCGATATTCCCCGGTATGGCAGATGGTATCAAGTAACTGTAAATGAAATTAAAACTGATAAATTCTTAGCAAAGAGCTTTATTCAGCATATAATAAATTTCATTCAGGCGCAGTTCCTTTTTAAAGCTGCTGATAGTAGTGTTTTTGTCGATTACTACCAATTCTACGCCTGCAATGTCGGCATAATCTTCAAAATATTCGGTTGTCAAATCGAATGAGAAGCTAGAATGGTGAGTTCCTCCTGCCAGAATCCATGCGCCAGCTCCGATTTCGAAGTTAGGTTTTGGAATCCATAATGCGGAAGCTACCGGTAACTTAGGTAACGGCTTGGATTTGATACACTCTACTTCGTTTACAATCATGCGGAAACGGTTACCCATGTCTACAATTGTTACGGCTACACCTTCTCCTTGTTTGGAGGTAAATACCAGACGTGCGGTTTCGCTGTCGATACCAATACTCAAGCGGTGTACTTCCAATTTAGGTTTGTGCTCCGCGATTAACGGGCACACTTCCAGCATGTGAGCTTGGAGGATTGCACTCTTTTCACCGTCGAAGTTCAGGGTGTAGTCTTCGAGGAATGAGCAGCCTTTAGGCATGCCTTGGCTCATGAACCACATAGTGCGATATAAAGCTGCTGTTTTCCAGTCGCCTTCGCCACCGAATCCATAACCTTCCGCCATCAAACGCTGAGAAGCCAAGCCGGGGATTTGGTCGAAATCGCCTAAGTCATCAAAATTGGTGGTGAAGCCTTTTGCTCCTTTCGCTTCCAATAAACGACGGATGGCAATTTCCGCTTTTGCTGAGTTCCATACTTTTCTGTATGCCTCGGTGCTTTCGTCTTCCAGTTCCGGAGCATGGTCGTACAGTTTCCAATATTCTTCTACGAGTGCTCTGGTCTCTTCATCGGTGATGGCACTGTGATAAGTCATCAGTTCACTTACCGGACAGTAGTCCACATGGTATCCCATTACCTGTTCGGCGGAAACTTTATCTCCGTCCGTCACAGCTACATTATTCATTTGGTCGCCGAAACGAACGATTGTCATGTCTTGTGCGTCAGCCCAAGCTGCGCATACACGCATCCATACGGCGATTTTCTTTTGAGCTGCTTCATCTTGCCAGTGACCTACCACTACTTTGCGGTTCTTGCGTAAGCGAGAGCATATATGTCCGAATTCACGGTCACCGTGTGCACTTTGATTTAAATTCATAAAGTCCATATCCATGGTTTCCCAAGGAATTTCCTTATTGAATTGAGTGTGGAAATGGAGCAAAGGTTTCTTTAACTCTTGCAATCCATGAATCCACATTTTTGCAGGTGAAAAGGTATGCATCCAAGTGATTACGCCAATACATTTTTCATCGTTGTTGGCGGCTTTAAATGCTGCCGTAATTTCTTTGGATGAGTTTACTGTACCTTTATATACTACTTTTACAGGAAGATTGCCGGAAGCATTCAATCCTGCTACCATTTCGTTTGAATGTGCGTCTACTGCGATAACTGCATCGCCTCCGTACAAGAGCTGAGCTCCTGTAACGAACCATACTTCATAATTGTCAAATACCATTGCTGTGCGTTGTTTATTAGTTTATTATTATTATTTCTTTTTTTGACCATAATAAGCATTCGGACCGTGTTTACGGCTAAAATGCTTCTCTATAAGCAGAGGGTTCATGGTCAGATTCGGATTAATGCTGTAGGCAATGTTTGCCATCTTTGCTACTTGTTCCATCACTACGGCGTTATGTACTGCCTCATGAGCATCTTTTCCCCATGAGAACGGTCCATGGTTTTTAACGAGAACACCAGGAGTATGAACAGGGTTCATCCCGTTAAAACGTTTTACGATAACATTTCCGGTCTCTAGCTCGTAATTACCCATCACTTCCTCTTCTGTCATATCATCCGTACAAGGTATACCTTTGTAAAAATAGTCGGCATGGGTTGTTCCGATGTTAGGAATATCCATACCAGCCTGTGCCCAGGATGTAGCATAAGTAGAGTGGGTATGTACAACTCCTCCGATTTGTGGGAATGCTTTATATAAAACAAGGTGAGTAGGCGTATCGGAAGAAGGATTCAGATTTCCTTCCACAATGTTTCCGTCCAAATCTACTACTACCATATCTTCAGCCTTCATTGCATCGTATTCCACACCACTCGGTTTAATAACGACCAATCCGCTTTGACGGTCTATAGCCGATACATTTCCCCATGTGAAAATGACTAAACCATGTTTTACTAAGTCCAAGTTCGCTTGGAAAACTTTTTCTTTTAATGCTTCTAACATAACTTTATAGTTTGAATTTAGAGTCTTTCCCGTAGGCGTTATGGTTAAACTTATATAGAAAAGCACCTCGTTTCGACCCTGATTTATCAATCATATCTGTTTTTTCTATAAAATCCATTTCGGCTATTTTCTTTCTAAAATTGCGCTTATCAATAGGCCCTCCGTATATGGTTTCGTACAGATGCTGCAACTGCGTTAGAGTAAATAGCTTTGGCAGCAGGTTGAAGCTGATGGGTTCGCTTGATGCTTTTCTACGCATTAAATCTCTTGCCTGCTTTACCATTAACGAATGGTCGAAAAGGAGTGTAGGCACGCTGTTGATTTCTGCCCAATAGGCATTGTGCTTCTTTACCGACTCCTTGTCGTATTCGTCTATATTAATTAAAGCATAATAAGCAATCGAGATAACCCGTTCGCCCGGGTCTCGGTTTATATCTCCGAATGCACCGACCTGTTCCATGTATACATTGGTCAGGCCGGTTAGTTCTTTCAATACTCTTTTTGCGGCGTCATCTACGCTTTCATCCCTCTGTACGAATCCACCCATTAGTGACCATTCGCCTCTTCCGGGATCCATACCTCGTTTTAAAAGGAGCAAACTAAGTCCTTTTTGATTGAATCCGAATATGATGCAATCAACGGCGACATAGAACCGGGGGTTTATATCATAATAGGCAGCCATACTTCTTAATTACCAGAATACGATGTAAAGGAATGCCAGGATTAGACAAATACCCAATGCACCCAAAGCAAATCCTTTGTCTGTTTTGAACAAGGTTAAGTCTACATCTACAGCTTTGGGGTCTTTTACTGCATCTTTGGAGTTTGAATAGAGCAACAAAGATACGGTAGATAACAATGCTGTAGTACAGAAGAATGCCTCAAAACCTATATTGTCTAAATAGATAATTATCTCATTTGTAGAACCGCATAGATAAAGAGTCTTTTGAATTGCTGCTGCTAAGAAGCAAATGAGAGCAGCTATACCTGTGATTTTGCTCCATTTCATCATTTTGCGGCGGTCTTCAGCAATAGGAAGGTCGGTATTGATTGCCGTTTTGTCTCCGTATGTGACTGCTACAAAAATTAGGAATAAAACAATAAATACATAACCCATACGGAATTGGAATGGCATGTCCGGGAATGCAATCTTAAAGATTACACCTACAGGAATGGTTGCAATAGAGGTCCATACGGCAGCTTTTCCTGATGCCCGTTTCCACAACAATCCAAGACCAAATACAATACAGATACCCGGATAGATAAAACCGGAATATTCCTGAATATATTGGAATGCCTGGTCTAAGCCACCTAATAGAGGTTCTACGGCAATTGCTGCGATGATTAATGCTGATAATGCTGTGATTCGTCCTACATGTACCAATTTCTTTTCAGAAGCTTTTTTATTGATATACTGTTTGTAGATATCCATTGTAAAGATGGTAGAAGTAGAGTTGAACATAGAAGCCAACGATGAAATAATGGCAGCAGCCAAAGCGGCGAATGACAGTCCTTTAATACCGATAGGCGTAAAGTTACGAATCATCCATGGATAGGCATCGTCAGATAGATTAATACTTCCGTGAATATCAAAATAACCTTGCTGTAAGCCTGGTATCGATTCTGGGTAGTTGAACATTACAAAAGCACAAATTCCCGGTAATACAACGATGAATGGGATAAGGATTTTCAAGAAACCGGCGAAAATCAAACCCTTTTTAGCTTCTTTCAGGCTCTTTGCAGCCAATCCTTTTTGGATAATATATTGGTTGAAACCCCAATAACCAAGATTGGTAATCCACAAACCACCTACGATAGCAGCAATACCCGGAAGGTCTTTAAATGAGTCGGGAGATTTGGCTCTATCTACAATCAAATTAAAGTGGGTGTCGTCCGGGAGCGTTTTTAGTTTGTCGAATACAATTGTAAAACCTTCCCAAGCTCCATGGCCTTCGCCTGATACAGCCTCTAATGCAAAGTAAGCAGTAATTAAACCACCACCGACAAGGAATACTACTTGCATAACGTCTGTCCAAGCTACAGCCGACAAACCTCCATATATAGAATAGATACCGGCAATAACGAATAAAGCAATAATGATGTACATGCGATATTCAGGATTGACACCTAAAATTTGTTCGATAGCCAAAGCTCCTAACCAAGCAACGGATGTCAGATTTACAAAAACATAGAGAAATAACCAGAAGATAGAAAAAGCCAGTCCCACGCCACTATTATAACGTTCGCGTAAGAATTGAGGAATAGTAAATATCTTCCTTTCAATCATGATTGGCAATAAAAACTTGGCGACTAAAATCAGTGCAGCCGCAGCCATTAATTCGTAAGCGGCAATACATAAACCGATTTTGTAACCGGAACCACTCATACCGATAAACTGTTCAGCCGAAATATTGGCAGCAATTAAAGAGGCTCCTACAGCCCACCATGTTAAGGTATTTCCTGCCAAAAAATAATCATTTGCATTTTTCTCTTTTCCGTTTTTGTTGCGGGAAAGGAATAAACCCAAACAGATTAGTAGTACGATGTACGCTCCAAAGATTATATAATCAATGGTTTCGAATCCAGATTCATTCATTTTTCTAATGTGTTTTTATGATAATACTTAAGTTTATTTCTCTACACCAAATTGAAAGATACAATGGCTTTTGTAAGTTTGTCCAGGTTCTAATACAGCCGATGGCCATTCCGGTTTGTTGGGACTGTCTGGATAATGTTGAGTTTCTAAACAAATGGCTGCACGTTGATTATATACGATTCCTTTTTTTCCAGTAGTTGTGCCGTCAAGGAAATTACCGGTGTATACCTGTATACCCGGTTCATTCGTATATACTTCTAATGTAATGCCTGTTGCCGGGCAAACTAATTTGGCGGCAACTTTAGTTTCATCACCTGCCGTATTTAATACCCAGTTATGGTCATATCCATTACCGTTCTTCAGCTGAATATAGTCGTAATTATTGATTTCTTTACCGATTTCTTTCGGAGTAGTAAAATCCATCGGAGTACCTGCTACCGGAACGATTTCACCTGTTGTCATGAATGTACTGTCTACCGGAGTGAAATTATCTGCATTTACATATAAGATATCACTTGTAACACTGTTTTTGGGGTCACCAGACAGATTGAAGTAGGAGTGGTTCGTCATATTGATAACCGTTTTCTTGTCGGTGGTTGCTTCATATTGGATATCGATAGCATTGTTACCTGTCAAGGTGTAAGTAACCGTAGCCGTTACATTACCCGGGAAATTTGCATCACCGTCAGGAGAATGCATTACCAACGACAAAGTGCTGTCATTGAGTTGAGTTCCCTCATACATTTGATATTGCCATCCTTTCGGACCTCCGTGTAAGCAATGTCCGTAATTGTTTATAGGGAGTTGTATCGTTTCTCCGTCCAAAACAAATTGACCTTGGTTGATACGGTTAGCATATCGTCCGATAGCTGCACCGAAGTCACTTGGAACGTTGATATAATCGGCGATACTGTCGAATCCAAGAACCACGTCTTTCATTTCTCCATTTTTATCAGGAACCATAATGGATACGATACGGCCTCCGAAATTGGTTACGCATACTTCCATGCCTGCTGCATTTTGCAATGTGTACAATTGAGTCTTGGCTCCATTAACCTCTGTTTGGAAATTATCCGGATTCAGTCCCGATAAAGTTAATGTTTCCTGAGCTTTGGGAGTGCATGCACTCATGAGAGCTATCATAGCCCCAGCTCCGAATACAAGTTTTTTCATGTTTTTCATGCTTTTATACTGTAAAATGGTTTTATAATTTTGTTTTTCTTTTAATTAGCGTGTAAAATTATTACTCTTTAGAGAAAAAAGAAAAGAAGTTTATATGTTCTTCAGCATAAAAGTGTACATCTTACACTTTTTGTTTTTCTTTTCTATAAAAAATGAATAGCCTTGCAACCGTTTAAGGTTACAAGGCATTTTATAAAGTTAAACGAGCTTGCGTGCTCCATCACTAATTACCACATCGTAAATTTTAGGGGTTCGGTTAAATTGAGATTTGAAACTTTCTATCGCATCATTAATAAATGTGTCGTATAGCTCGCTTTTTACTAAATTGATGGTGCAGCCACCAAATCCTCCACCCATTATACGTGAACCTGTTACCTGGTTCTTTTTTGCACACTCATTTAAAAAATCCAGTTCTTCACAGCTAACTTCATATAGTTTACTCATGCCATGATGGGTTTCATACATTTTTTGTCCCACCGTCTCATAATCTCCCCGTTCCAGTGCATCGCATACATCCAACACCCGTTGTATTTCTTCAATGACATATTCGGCACGCTTATAATCTTCCTCTGAAATATCATGAGTCACTTCTTTGAGCATATCCATGTTTGCGTCACGTAAGAATTCTACGTGTGGATGATGCTTTTGAATGGCAGCAACTGCAGTTTCACAACTTTGGCGGCGTTTATTGTACGCCGATGAGGCTAGTTCATGTTTGACTACAGAATCAACTAACACCAGTTTATAGCCGTCCAATTTGAAAGGGAAATAGAGATATTCAAGAGACCTGCAATCCAAACGAATCAGGTGGTCCTTTTTACCAAAAACGGAAGCGAATTGGTCCATAATACCGCAATTGACTCCCGTATAATTATGTTCTGTAGCTTGTCCGATTTTTGCCAGTTCGAATTTGTCTATTTGGTTGTTGCCGAACATATCATTCAATGCATAGGCATAGGTGCTTTCTAAAGCAGCCGAAGACGACATACCCGCTCCTAAAGGAATGTCTCCGGAAAAAGCAGTATTAAAACCTTCCACTTTTACTCCCCGCTTAATCATCTCACGGCAAACTCCGAATAGATAACGTGCCCAGCTTGCACGGGGTGCGTCTTCTTCATTTAATCCGAATTCTACGTAATCTTTTAAGTCAATAGAGTAGGCGCGTACTTTTTGGGTACCGTTTGCTTTCAATTCGGCTACCATGCTTTTGTCTATGGCTCCCGGGAAAACAAATCCTCCATTATAATCGGTGTGTTCTCCAATCAGATTGATTCTTCCCGGAGAAGTGTACACTGAACCGGTAGTGCCGTCGAAATGTTTGATAAAACGGCTTCTCACATGTTCTATTTCCATAAGTATCTCGTTTTAATGGTTTGTTATTCAATTCCAATTCGATAAATCGTTGTTTGTTGATAAGTCTCTCCAGGATTTAGTACGGCTGTAGGAAAATAGCTCCGGTTTGGCGTATCGGGGAAATGCTGTGCTTCAAAACAGACTGCGCTTCGGTCAGGAAACGTATTACCTAATGCTCCTGTCATACCATTATTCCAGTTTGCTGTATAGAATTGTAATCCCGGTTCGCTGGTGAGCACTTCTAAGGTGCGTCCGCTTTTAGGGTCTGTACATTTTGCTGCAAAACTTAGTTCTCCGGCTTCCACCTTATTTAATATGTAGCAATGGTCATATCCTTTACCGAAAACGAGCTGCTCGAACGAATCGTTAATTCTTTCGCTTATTGTGTGTGGAGTTCGGAAATCCATTGGCGTACCGGCAACTTTTAGAATTTCTCCGGTAGGAATAGATGTATTGTCGGTTGGAAGATAGTAATCGGCGTTAATGGTAACGATATTATTTTCTGAACTCGGGGTAGGATTTCCTATGCCGGATAGACTGAAAAAGGCATGGTTGGTCAGATTAATAATTGTTTTTTTATCGGTAGTCGCTTGGTAGTGGATGGACAGTGCATTGTCTTCAGTTAATGTATAACTCATTTCTACTTTTAAACAACCGGGAAATCCTTCTTCACTGTCTTTTGATTCGTACTGAAAAACAAGGGTGTCATTTGTTTGGCGAACCATGTCCCATACTCGTTTATGGAATCCTTTGGAACCTCCGTGTAACGAGTTCTTTCCATTATTTTGTTCCAAAGTGTAAACTTTACCATCCAGTGTAAACTTACCGTTTGCTATACGGTTGCCATAGCGTCCAATAGTCGTACTGAGTACACTTACTTCACTATCCATCAAATGCTCTATGCTGTCATGTCCTTGGATGATGTTGGCCATCTTTCCGTCTCGGTCTGGAGTCATCCAGGAAAGAATGGCACATCCGAAATTTGTGACGGATAGTTCTATACCCTGGGAATTTGTTAATACATATAAATCTGTTTCCTTTCCGTCAATAATCCGTTTAAAATCTTCTCTTTTAAGCCCGGAAAGGGTGGTTAAATTATTCATGGTATTATCTATTTATTAATCTGTTACTCGCAAAGGTAAATAACATCTTTGGTTTCAACAAAGATTTGAAGATAAAACTATCTCTTTTTCAAATAATTTACTCTAAGCTTTTTCTTTATAGGATTGGAATGACACTCTTATCGGGAGTTGCTTGCCAATAAGTCGGCTACGATAAAACTACTTCCTCCGACAAAGATAAAATCCTCTTCCGAAGATTCTTTACGGGCCATATTTAAAGCCTCGGAAACAGAGGTATAACAATTTCCATATAGTTGATGTGAAGCGGCTAACTTTTGTAGCTCTTCTGCCGGAAGTGCGCGCTTTACACTTGCTTGAGTAAAATAATATATCGCCTTTTTAGGGAGCATTTGTAGCACTCCGCTGATGTCTTTATCATTGACCATGCCAAAAACGATGCGTAGATTATGGTATGTTTGCCGTTGAAGCTGTTCGGTGATATATTGGAAGCCACCAGTGTTGTGACCCGTGTCGCACACAATGGTTGGATGTATGCCCAGTCTTTGCCATCTTCCCATTAAACCTGTCTGTTCGCATACTTGCGCAAATCCGTTTCGTATGTCTGTTTCGGTTATGTGATAACCTCTTTCTTTTAAACTTCGTAGAGCCGAAAGTAACGTGTTGGTGTTCTTTTGTTGGCAAAGTCCTCCCAACTCCCCTTTTAAGTCTGCATAATCTTGAGTTTGATATATAAACCCATTTTCAGAAGGTATGGCTGAAAGGAGTAGTTGTTCGTCTTCGGCAAAAATGATGGGAGCCTTCATTTTCTTTGCTTTGTCAATAAAAATCGGGCGTGTCTCTTCATTTGCTTCTCCTATAACGACAGGGATTCCTTCTTTTATGATACCCGCTTTTTCGCTTGCGATTTTTGTCAGTGTGTTTCCTAAGAATTGCACATGGTCAAAACTAATATTCGTGATAACACATAAATCCGGACGGATTATATTTGTACAATCTAACCGTCCGCCTAACCCAACTTCAATAATGGCTACATCTACTTGTTGTGAAGCAAAATAATTGAAAGCCATCGCTGTAGTAAGTTCGAAGAAAGAGGGGTGGAGGGGTTCATAAAAAGCTTTATGCCGCTCCGTAAAATCGATAACGAACGATTGAGGTATCGGTTCTCCGTTTATCCGGATGCGTTCTCTGAAATCGACTAAGTGAGGCGATGTGTAAAGTCCGGTTTTATAACCGGCACTTTGTAAGATAGAAGCTAACGTATGCGAACAAGAACCTTTACCATTGGTTCCTGCTACGTGAATTGTTTTAAAATGTGTATGCGGATGCCCCAGATATTCGTCTAAAGTCAACGTATTATACAATCCTTCTTTGTAAGCCTCTTTTCCTACTTGCTGGAATAAAGGTGCCGTCTGATAGAGGTAGGCTAAAGTTTCTTCGTAATTCATGTTCCAATAATGTTTAAAATAAATGCAAATATCTATATTTTCTTTCATTTTATATACATTATTCTTGGTTTTGTGACGATACTTTGCTAAGTTTGCGGACATAAAATCTATTATTCTAATATAATAATATAAGTATGAAAGAAACAGTAAGCGCGGACGCGCTTCGTTTACAGACGGAAATTGTCCGTAAACGATTGGTTGAAGTTGTTTATAAGGCGAAAGCCGGCCATATCGGTGGTGGTTTATCTTCCCTCAATGTTTTGACAACTCTTTATTTTCGTGTAATGAATATCGACCCGGCGAATCCTAAAATGGAGAATCGCGACCGTTTCGTTATGAGTAAAGGTCATTGCGTGGAAGCTCTATATAGTGTGCTTGAGGCGCGCGGCTTTATAACACGGGAGTTGGTCGATACGTATGGACAATTCGAATCGGTTTTGGCCGGACATCCGACCATTGAGGTGCCGGGTATTGAAGTGAATAGTGGTGCACTGGGACACGGGTTGCCTATCGGAGTGGGAATGGCTATTGCCGCAAAAATGGATAAGAAAGATTACAAAACGTATGTATTGATGGGTGATGGTGAACAAGGAGAAGGCTCTATTTATGAAGCAGCCATGGCCGGAAGTCAATATAAGTTAGATAATCTGGTCGCTATTATTGACCGGAACGGATTGCAAATCAGTGATACAACAGAACATGTAATGGCGTTGGAACCTATTGCTGAGCGCTGGAGCGCATTTGGCTGGGATGTGCAGGATATTGACGGCAACAGTATTGATGAAATAATCAAGGCGTTCGACCGTATCGATTACAACAATCACAAACCACATCTGATTATTTCTCGTACTACAAAAGGTAAGGGAGTTTCTCTTATGGAGAACATTCTGAAATGGCATCATGGAGTGCCTACCCAGGCTGAGTACGAACAAGCCATCAGCGAGATTGAACAGCGTATTGAATCATTAAAGAAATAACTATGGAAATTAAGAGTGTTCCTTGTAGACAAAGCTTCACCGATACCTTGTTGGAGCTTGGAAAAAAAGATAAAAATATTATAGCCGTAACAACAGATGCCAGAGGGTCGGTTACCTTGACAAATTTTGCTAAAGAACTTCCCGAACAGTTTGTCGAGTGCGGTATTGCTGAACAGGATGCTGTAGGCATCTCAGCCGGTTTAGCTTCTTGTGGAAAGAAAACATTTGTATGCGGACCAGCCTGCTTTTATGTAGCCCGTAGTTTGGAGCAAGTAAAAGTAGATGTAGCTTATTCTCAAAATCCGGTAAAGATTCTGGGTGTGAGCGGAGGTGTTGCTTATGGAGCTTTGGGAGCAACCCATCATAGTTTACACGATATTGCCGTGTTACGTACATTCCCCGGTATGAATGTAGTGTTGCCGTGTGATGCCCGCCAGACTCGTCGATTGGTGATGGAGCTGGTCGATTTTCCAGAAGCAGTCTATGTTCGGGTAGGACGTAATGCAGTGCCCGATGTATACGAGGATGATAATTTTCCTTTTGAATTAGGTAAGGCTAATACATTGCTCGAAGGAAACGAACTGACTATTATCGGTACGGGTGAAACAGTCTATCATTGTTATGAAGCCGGTAAACGCTTACAAAAAGAAGGTATTAAAGTCCGTGTATTGGATATGCATACTTTGAAACCAGCCGATACGGAAGCTATTATCAAAGCGGCAAAAGAAACCGGTAAGATTATAACCGTAGAAGAACATAGTATGTTTGGCGGATTGGGAGCCATTGTTGCCGAAACTGTTTGCCAGCATTGTCCGGTGCCTATGCGTATTCTGGGTATTCCTGATGAAAATGTAGTACATGGAAAACCGCTTGAAATTTTCCACTATTACAAGTTAGATAGCGAAGGAATTTATCAGACTGCTATTGATTTCTTGAAATAATTTTAGATAGGCCTTGAATTTATTACTATGCAAAAATATATTATTTCAATAGATCAAAGCACCTCTGCTACCAAGGCGGTATTGTTTAATGAACAATGCTTTCTGGTGAACCGCGTAAATGTGGAACACAAGCAATATTATCCTAAGGCAGGTTGGGTGGAACATGATGCGGAAGAAATTTACAGAAATACGGTAGAAGCCATTCGCCGGATTGTAGCCTTGAGTAAGGATGAGGATGAAGTTTCTTATTCGCTTTCTATAACGAACCAGCGTGAAACGGTTGTTGTGTGGAATCGCATGACAGGAAAACCTGTATGCCATGCTGTTGTGTGGCAATGCCAACGCGGTGCGGATATTTGTAAAGAATTGAAAGATAAGGGCTATTCCGATTTGATTCAAGAAAAGAGCGGATTGCTAATTGACCCTTATTTTTCTGCCAGCGGTGTAAAATGGATTCTCGATAATGTAGAGGGTGCCCGGGAGCAGGCAGATAAAGGAGAACTTTTGATGGGAACCATCGATTCTTGGCTTATTTGGAAACTGACCGGCGGAAAAGTACATGCAACGGATTATACCAATGCCTCGCGTACCTTATTATTTAATATACATACATTGGATTGGGATGAGGAACTATTGAAACTTTTCACCGTTCCTCGTTCTATGATGCCCCGTCCGCTACCTTGCGATTCTATATTTGGAGAAACAACTGTAGAAGGTATCTTCCCGGAAGGAATACAGATAGCCGGTGTGTTGGGAGATTCCCATGGTGCTTTGGCCGGACAGATGTGTTTCGAGCCCGGTATGGGAAAAGCGACCTATGGAACAGGTTCTTCCGTGATGGTGAATATTGGTGAGGAGGTGGTAAAGGCTCCGCAAGGGTTGGTTACCTCAGTAGGCTTTGCTGCTTGCGGAAAGGTCTTTTATGCTTTCGAAGGAAACATTCATTGCACAGGTGCTACCATCAAATGGTTGGTGGAGAAATTGAGATTGATTGAAAGCCCTGCGGCTATTGAACAATTAGCATTGAGTGTGCCGGACAATGGTGGAGTGTATTTAGTTCCTGCTTTTGCCGGATTGGGCGCTCCTTGGTGGAATCCAAGAGCAAAGGCTATTCTTTGCGGTATGACATTGGGTACGGAAACGGGCCATGTTTGTCGTGCGACTTTGGAGGCTATTGCTTATCAAATTAAGGATTTGATAGATTTGATGACGGGACATGCAAATGTTTTGTTGAAAGAACTTCGTGTCGATGGAGGTCCTACTAAGAATAAATTATTGATGCAGTTCCAGGCCGATATGCTGGATGCCTGTATCAATCGTTCTGATGTGGAAGAAGCATCTGCTATGGGAGCCATGCTTATGAACGGACTGGCTCGCGGCGTATGGAAAGATTTGGGTGAAGTGGCCCGTTTGCGTACTACAGATAACCGCATTACTCCTGTAATGGGTGAAGCGGAACGTGCGCAACTCTATAAGGGATGGGTCGAAGCTGTAAATTTATTGAATAAATAGAAGTGATTTAATTTTATACTACTAACTTAATCATTATGAAAAAACAAGCAAAACCGGGTAAAGAAACCTTTGGCATAATTATCGGCACACGTGCTTATTTTAATTCAGAGTTGGCCATTGAGGTGCGTAAGACTCTTCTTGAGGAACTTGAAAAAGCCGGATATGGCTATGTTATTCTTGACGAGTGCGATACACCTACAGGCGGTTCCATGGAAACCATGGAGGATGGTAAGAAATGTGCTACGTTGTTCCGTGCTCATCGGGAAGATATCGATGGTATCATTGTGTCATTGCCGAATTTCGGTTTCGAAATAGGTATTATCAATGCCATCAGTCGTGCCGAACTGAATGTTCCGGTATTGGTACAGGCTTGCGATGACCAGAACGATAAAGTGGACTTGGATAGTCGTCGTGATGCATTTTGCGGTAAGATATCCGTATGCAATAACTTATATCAATATGGTATTCCTTTTACCGATACCACTCTTCATACTTACTCTATTCATAGCGACCTGTTGATGAAAGATATCAATAAGTTTGCTGCTATCTGCCGTGTGGTAAAGAAAATGACTCATGCACGTATCGGCCAGATTGGTACCCGTCCATTGGGCTTCAATACTTGTCGTGCCAGTGAAAAACTGCTACAGGCAAACGGTATTACCGTCGTTCCGGTAGATTTATCGGAAATTCTCTTTAATGCACAAAAGATTGATGATAACGCTGCTTCGTTAAAAGCAAAAATGGAAGAAATCAGCAGTTATGCGAAAGTTCCTGCAGCTTATCAGGAAAAGTTGGCAAAGCAAGCTAAATTCGGGTTGGCTGTTGAAAACTGGATTAACGAGAACGAAGTGGATGCAGCTGCTATTCAATGCTGGGATTCTTTGGAACAGAATTATGGTTGTGCGGCTTGTGTTACTATGAGTATGTTGGGTGAAAAATTGATTCCTTGTGCTTGTGAAACCGATATAGCTGGTGCCGTATCCATGTATGCGTTACGTTTGGCTTCCGAACAACCGGCTGCCTTACTCGACTGGAATAATAACTTTGCCGAAGACCGTAATAAATGCGTATGTACACACTGTGGTAATTTCCCGAAGAGCTTTGTAAAGAACGAGCTCTCACTTGGCCCGTTGGGCGTACTCGGACGTACATTGGGAAAAGTCAATACATTCGGAGCTGTTTACGGTAAATGTACGGAAGGCGAATTTACTTATTTCCGTATTTCTACTGATGATACTTTAGGCTGCATTAAGAGCTACCTGGGTAAAGGACAACTTACTAATGACCCGTATGGAATGGATGGTTGTATTGCTGTGACGCAAGTTGATAATCTTCAAGGTTTGATGAAGTATATTTGTAAAAACGGATTCGAACACCATGTAGCTATGTGTCGCACCGATGTAGTAGATATTCTGCAAGAAGCCCTCGACAGCTATTTGGGTTGGGATTTGTATGTACACGAATAATAAAATAAACAAATGATAATGGGAGTTACTTTTACGTTTCACAGATGTCGGATAAGATTGGGTAAACCGGTCTGTAGCCCGGGTGTTGGGTAAATGTAACTTTTATATGTAATCCTCTCTAATGCAGAAACAGATGGAGAACGGAATTTATAAAATCGGCTTGGTGATGAAATCGCTCCAAGCCGATTTCTTCCAAGAAATGAGGACAGGAGCCGAAACTTTTGCCGCATCACAATCCGATATTGAACTTATTTCCGTAGGAACAACCTCTCAAACAGAGATTGAAGCCCAGATAAGTTTGGTAGAAGATCTGATTTGTCAAAAAGTGGATGCAATAGTCGTTGTTCCCATTGATTCGAAAGCATTGGTTGCTCCGGTGGTAAAAGCTGTTAAGGCTGGAATTGAAGTAGTGAATATCGACATCCGTTTAGATGAGGAAATGCTTCATAAAGAGGGCGTTGAACTAACTTATGTCGGTCCGGATAATGAAAGTGCATCTCAATTGGTAGGTAATGTATTAGCTGAAACTTTGCAAAAAGGCGATAAAGTGATTCTAATTGAAGGCCTTCAAGTGGCAGAAAATGCCCAACAACGTTGTAAGGGTTTTATGAAGTCCATTGAAATTCACGGATTGAATTTGGTTGCTTCGGCTCCGGCGGATTGGGAAACCGATAAAGCCGCAGACGTTTTTTCCGCTTTATTTGCTCAGAATCCGGATGTCAAAGGCGTGTTTTGTTGTAATGATGCCATGGCGCTGGGCGTAATAAGAGTTTTAAAAGCATTGAAAAAAGCCGGACAGATTAAAGTAGTAGGCTTTGATAATGATGCTTCCATGGAACCATTGTTAGCGGATGGCTCTTTGTTGGCAACAATTGATGCTTACGGTTCCCAAATGGCAGTGCAAGGGATAGAATATGCGTTAAAACTGCTGAGAGGACTGAAAGAGGGAGGAGTTTATTCAACTAAATTTAAATTAGTAAATTAAATTCCTATGAAAAAACAAAGAAACAATAAAGGCTGCTTCGATAATAAAAAATAGAAGCAGCCTTATTTGTAAAATAATACGAGCTTCCTTTTCTTTGAGTAGAATCATTGAAATTTCTTAAAAATGCTTTTTTCTTTCTGTCTATTTTAAGTAAAATGACAATCGTAAAAGCATAATGGGTAGATGGAAGTCTGTTTTCGTTTAGGTATAGGCGTTTGTAGCCGGTTGCAACTTTTGTTTTCTTTATGTGTTAACCTAGGAAATAGACCATGAAATGATGGATAATAAGCTTATAAAAAGTCAGATGGATCATTTGGTCGGGAACTTTAAAAAGAGCATCTGTAAAATTTTTGGCATATCGGAAGAAGAATTTACTCTTTTCATTCAAGCCAATATTGAAGGGCATTACTATATAGGAGTGAATGGAAATTTGAATGATTTGGTTCTCTCTTCTACGGCGATGCCCATAGGGTCCCCAACTTCAGAAGCTGAACGTTATGTAGAGGCTTCAATTATTCCGTCTCCGGTTTCGGCAGAGAATGCTGAAGTTCTAATAGAAAATTCAGAAGAAAATCAGGAAGATTTTTTGTCTTTTATGGAACAGGAAATCTATCATTCGGACAATTGTGAATCTACCCGCCTCAACCAATTGTCTACTCTAAAGAATTTGCATGAATTTCGTTCTCCCATACAATTTACAGACCTTGATTACGAATTGCTATATGATTTTAAAATGTTTATGACAGGAAAAGGGTTCTCGCCCAATACAATCGCTAAACATTTTAAACATATTAAGCGCTATATAAACATCGCTATCAATAAGGAGCGCATGTTTCATTATCTTTTTCGTAATTTCAAAATACATCAGGTGGAAACCCATAAAACAAGTCTCAACCTGAAAGAAATAGAAGCTATCGAAATATATCGTGAGGAACATCCGGAACATAACGAATTTGGGGAGATGATTGACGGGTTTTTATTATCCTGTTATACAGGAATGCGATATTCGGATATCTGCCGCCTTACCATGCAGCATTTTCAAACCATCAATCGTAAGCGCTGGATTGTGATGCCTACTCATAAAACCGGAACTGTAATCCGCATTCCGCTTTATCTGGTCTTTGAGGGAAAGGGCCTGGCTATTGTAAGCAAGTATCGGAGAAGAAAGGGGCCGATTTTCCGTTTGCCGTCCAATAATAAAGTGAATAGACTTTTGGCAATTCTGATGGGTTCTTTGGGTATTCGGAAACATATAACGTTTCACTCTGCGCGCCATACAAATGCTACCTTGCTACTCTATAAGGGAGTGAGTATTACCACCGTGCAAAAGCTTCTGGGACACAAAGATATCAAGACTACCCAAGTCTATAGTGCCGTCACCGATATGACTTTAGTGAAAGAATTAAAGGAGGCCAAGAAACGGGGTAGGAGAAGATTGATATAAAGAATCGGTTGTTTGTGAAAGAAAAACACACTATCTTTGCGGCGCTATATCACCAAAAAGTATTATATGTTACACGTAGATTCTCTACAATCTATCTCAACATCCTCTCCCGGAGGATGCTGGGTGCAGTTGGTTTTAAAAGTGGCGGCATTGATGCCCAAAGCCGTTCAATTATTGGAAGAACTCCCTTGTGAGCATTTTTTTGTGGAGAATGTTATCTGTAATGCCCCCGATTCTGTTCGAATCTGGGCTTCCCGTCAATTTAAGAATTGTCTGTTTGTAAATGCCTCAGTAGACTCTTTGCGAGACTTTGTCCGGGCTAATAATGACTGTTTTCGTTTTAGGGGGATGCGCGGTAATAAGACTGTAGAGTATACCGATGCACAGATTGAACAATTTCTGCTGTTTGTCCATACTATAGAGCGTAACTTAATTTTTTGCCGGGACCTTCCTACTAATGCTAAAGAATCGGTTACATTACGTAGCGGACATCTGTCCGGCATTCAAGGTCTATTGTCAGTCAGTAAAAACTATGTCTATCGCTTGTTTGTGAATCTGCTGGATACCACTTATATCAATATTCCTATCAATAAGAGTGAGCTTTCTCCGGTTTGCGATTATCAACGCATCATGCTCGATACCTCTATTATAGATAAGGAACAGTGGTATGTTCTCTATTCCCGTAGAGAAAAAGAACTCTATGATTCCCTGTGCGAATTGCAACAAATCGCCTATCTGCCTACGCGTATAGTGAAAGATGCCGAAGGTCAACTCCTTGACCGGTTGGTCATGCGTGGTTATGTATTTGTCAAGGTCTCCCGTCGTAATTTGGAACGTTTGCGTACGGAATATCCGTCACTAAACATACATATCCTTTTGAACCGTAGTTGTACCCCATTCCAGCCGATGACAGTCCCTGCAAAAGAGATGGAAGACTTCATGTATGTAAACGATACCTATGGAAATCAATTGAATACCCTTGAAACTGAAATACAGGGAGGTGAGCCGGTAGAATTGTTGTTAAAAGGTTTTGAAGGCATTCAAGGACGTTTGGTAAAGAAAGGAAATCAAGTACAAGTAGCTATCGGATTGTTGGGACATTCGGTTTACCTCCTAACAGTCGATAAAAACCAATATCAAATCATATCATAGAAACGTTCTATTCTTTCTGAAAAGTAGTTCTTTTTGGTTCATATCCCTATCTTTGATAAATTTGTAGTCCTATAATTTGTACGCCTCTTAAATCTTTCCTACCTTTGCCGCACTTTTAAGCTCATATCGAGAACTTGTAAAACCTCCAATTAAGGATTCTTTTTTGGTTTTACGAGGAAAATATTTCATCTCTAACGGTTTTTATACGAAGAATTGTAAAGTGTTTATTTTTAAATGCTTAAATCTTTTATTTGGCTAATAGAATGTTTTTGTTGTGGTATTGAATTTGAACATTTATAGCTTGAATAATAGAAGTTTTTGTAGCTGCATATTTTTCTGAAATTGGTAGCTGATATATTTAAGCTTTTCTATTTTTTATTATGTGTCTTCATTAGTATTCCGATTTTAGCGGGAGACTAATATACAAGAATATGCTAAAAAGATTAATTATTAATGAATTATTCAACTTTGTTTGGGTTTTAAATGGAAAAATAGTCATGAAAAAGAATTAAAGCATTGATGTTAATATTATTCTTTTAAAATTTAATAAATTCTTTTATTCATAAGATGAAATATTTTATTCCATTAACAAAAACAAAAAAACAAGTTTTACTGCTATATAGTAGTACTATAATAGGTGTTTTTATAGGAGTGCTGATTTCAATACTTAACACTCGTAATTTATGTCCAAGTGATTATGGAGATGTAAGATATATTAACAATATTATAGGATTGTTTTCAGGATTTTTCCTTTTTGGATATTTTGTATCAGGATGTAAATTGTTAGCAGTTGCGAAATCTTGTAAGGAAGTACAAGAAATAAAAGGAGCCATGCTTGCTATTTTATTTGTTACTGTACTTCTCATGATGTTGGCTATCTTATTGTGTGGCTTCTTTTATAATTTTGTTTTACATAAACCATACTCTTATTTGTTTTATATTGCTATACCATTTTGTGGGTCTACTATATTACTTAATTATATAAATACATCTTCGCAGGGTGATAATAGTATAGGTTTAATAGCCAAAGCTAGATTGTTGCCTGGATTATTATATTGCATCTGTGGGTTCTTTATTTATCATTATTGGGGTGCAACAAGCTCTAAAATAATATTGCTTCAAAATGGAGTATATTTCATAGTCTTATTAATTCTTATAATTCTTAATAAGCCTTCATTTCGGAATTTTAAGAATTCGTGGAATAAACTTAATATTGAAAATAAATCGTACGGATTACAAGTCTATTATGGGTCTGTAGGAAATGTCTCTGTGCAATATATAGCAGGAATTATGTTAGGTATAGTGGCATTGGACAATACTGATGTTGGCTTTTATACTCTTGCTTTGACTGTTACTATGCCATTAACGATGTTACCTAACGTTATAGGAACCACGAAATTTAAAGATTTTGCATCACAAAATAAAATAAATTCAAAATTAATAAAATATACTATACTATTGACTTGTGGAACTTATATAGGTTTCATTTTTTTGATATATCCGGTAATTGGTCTCTTGTATGATAAATCGTATAGTATAGTGGCTCTCTATGCTTGTTTTCTTGCATTGGGCAGTTCTTTTCATGGACTGGGCGATATGTTTAACCGATTTTTAGGATCTCATTCTCAAGGCAAATCGTTACGAAATGGCGCATGGTTCTCTGGTATTGTTTCTATCATAGGATTTACTATTGGTATTTATTTTTGGGGTATTAAAGCTGCTGTTGTAACGAGAATATTAAGTTCAATGGTATATTTTGTCCTTATGGTCTATTATTATATTAAATTTGTTCGCTGTCATAGCTGGATTATTGAATAATTTTTCTAGTAGTTCTTGTGTTATAGTGTAAAATGCATTTTTTTATTATACTATCAATAGGTTATATATTGTCTATTATATATACAATATATAAAGCGTCAAACTTAAAAACTTTGTATTTGTGGTCTCCTGTTATAGCTTTAGATATATCATACTTTTTGGGCATATT